>Ga0207143_1091_pt1 | contig 10731 bp, 13 predicted proteins | sample Alteio_BWMinHeat_3_FD_153566 | JGI IMG/M metagenome (GOLD analysis project Ga0207143, IMG submission 153566) | Enriched cells from forest soil in Barre Woods Harvard Forest LTER site, Petersham, Massachusetts, United States -... | ecosystem: Environmental > Terrestrial > Soil > Temperate forest >... | reverse complement strand
CAAATTCATGAGAGTGTAAAGAGCTGTCTCCATATTTTCGATACGCCGGCGCGACTAAAAAATTCATTCTAATTTTATTTGCAAGCTTCTCCGGAGAATCCTGATCCAGAAGCAAATCTTCATGTTCCCCTAAAAAACGGAAAAAATCCCGCAGAGTTCTCTCCACCTGCCTGGATCTGCGATCTCCTAAACCCTGTTCAAAATGTTCACGCCCTGCGCCTTCTGGCCCATTCATAAGTTAGATTCAAACAATAATTCCTCCCCCGGCGCACTCTTTACCCTTATATAATACCAGACTTTGTCCGCTGGCCACAGCTTTTTGGGGATGCTTAAAGGTTACTTGATATAAGTCGGTTTTGATTTTTTTGATGTTGAGCGGGACCAGTTCGCCCTGGTGGCGGTAGCGGCCTTGTAGGGCTGAGGTGTTAGGGCTAAGGGTTAAGTCTTGGTTTTTGCCACTTAGCCCTATACCCTTAGCTCTTAGCCCTCCCTTGATCCAATTGACGGAATGCATTTGGACTTCTTTGGTCAACAGCAGGTCGTCATCCGGATTCCTCGTCACATACAACCTATTGTGTTTTAAATCTTTTTTTACCACAAAATACGGGCCGCCTCCGCCCACAGCAATCCCCTGCCTCTGGCCGATGGTGTAATTGTAAAGGCCCTGATGGTGGCCGATCACAGTGCCCCCCTCTTCCCCCTTTGGGGGAAGATGTCGCGAGTGCATCTGAGCGACAGATGAGGGTTCCACCGGCTTTATCAAAACAATCTGTCCTGGTTTTGGCTTTAACTTCTGCTCCAAAAAATCTTTTAATCGTATTTTACCGACAAAACACAAGCCCATGCTTTCTTTTTTCTCGGCGTTGGGCAAACCAATTTTTCGCGCCAACGCGCGGACCGCCGACTTTTTCATTACGCCGATGGGGAAAAAGAGATGGGGCAGCTGGTTAGTCTTGATGTTGTAAATAAAATAGGTTTGGTCTTTAAACTCATCGGCGCTACGTTCAAGTTGGTAAGTTGTAAGTTGTAAGTTGTAAGTTTGTTTACTTTTTGTCCCCTGCTTACTACTTACTACTTCGCACCTACTACTGATTTGTGCATAATGCCCGGTGGCCAAATAATCAAACCTGTTTTTCATTGCCCAGTTGTACAATAATTTAAATTTGATTTCCTTATTGCACATCACATCAGGATTCGGAGTTCGGCCGCGCCGATATTCGTCAAAAAAATATTTCATGACACGGTTAGCATATTGTTTTTCAAAATCAAGTGTGTGGAGCGGGATACGCAAAAATGCCGCAACGCGCAGCGCATCTTGCCGGTCGGCCAGCCAGGGACAGTCGTTTTTCAACAGGCCGGCTGTGGATGACCAATTCTTCATAAACGCCGCTTCGACTTGATAACCTTGCTTCAGCAGTAAATACGCCGAAACCGCGCTGTCTATGCCACCAGATAACGCTATGAGAACTTTTTTCTTTTTACCAACCTTTTTCATAACGCTATATTTTGACACAAAAGGTCTATTGCTGTAAAGTTTCTGGTACAAAGGAGGGAGCATGAACAGCTCCAGAAAGAGAAACGCAATAATAGTAATATCAGTTATGATAGCGCTGGGGTTTCCGTTCGTTGTGAAGCCTCCGGCAAAACCTAAACCGCCGATCATCCGCTGCGACGATTGCCAAGGGATCGTACCTGCCGAAACCGCGCCCGCTGCCCAGCACTCTCAACAGAGAATCTTTTCCATCGAGCAAATCCAGCACCAACCGGAACTGTGCCTGGACGAGCCGACAGCGGTCACAAAATTCGGCACCGACAGCAGCGGGAAAAGCCTGAAATTCTACTCTTGCGATGATGGCCAAGCACCTCTTTGGGTGTTAATCCGTGATGTCAGGACAGGGACTTTGCGAATCGCGCGGATAATAGAATCAGCAGAGGAATTCAAGATCTTTGGCCGCACGGCGCTCAATGATTTTTTTAAGGGGTTTACGTATTACCAATACCCCTGTCCAACAACGCAAAACCCCAATCAATTTGTCTACCGGCGCTATCGGGAAACAATCGGGGATGTATGCGCTATCGAGTGCACCAAAGTTACGGCCTGCGCCAGCGACTTCAATGTCTGGCTGGGCAGCGCTTACGGCCAGGAGCTAACGGCAATATTCAAAGCCGCCCGCTAAGTCTTGCGGGCGGCGGGGAGGCATCTAACCGGTGCCTTCCTTTTCGTTTGCTTAATAAGTTTCCCAACCTTTTTCGTACTGGCGAATGACTTTGACCAAACCATCATGCACTAGGCCATTGCTGACTAAACAGCCTTTAACCTGCCGGTCGTATCGCTGCTCTCGGCCATACATATCCGTAACTTTGCCCCCGGCCTCTTCCACAATAATTTTTACCGAGGCCGCATCGTGCGCGTATTTCCAGGTATACAAAGAAGCAACCAACTCTCCGGTGGCTACCAGCATACTGCCGTAAATAAAACTGTTAAACCTAAACGGAAAACAGCCTGGAAACTTTTTTTGCACCGGCAGCATCAGCCGCCCCGATTCCCAGTTATAAGCAGCCCGCTTCATCCCCTGTTTGTTGACGCGGATTTTTTTGCCGTTTAAAGTTGCCCCTTTGCCTTTTTCAGCGTAGACCAGCCGGTCCATGAACGGATCGTAAATTACTCCGAGAATCGGCCGGCCGTCATTGACCAGCGCCAAAGAAAACACGCAGGTCGGTACGCCGTGAGAAAACGGGATGGTGCCGTCCACCGGATCGCAAACCCACAACATTTTGCCGCGATTTTTTCTATGGCTCTGCTCCTCGCCCAAAACATCCTGGCCGGAAAAATATTTTTTTATTTCCTTAATAACCAACCTATTTATGGCGATGTCGGTTTTAGTCACCGGGGTCGCGTTGGACTTCCAGACTTTCTTCATGCTTCCATGAAAATTTTGGCGGATAATCTGGCCGGCCTGTTTGGCGATTTTTTCACAAAAAGATTTATGAGTCATAAGTTTAGGTTTAGTGTCCACCCCGGAATTTTCCAGTCTAAGCATAACGTCGCCTGGAAAATATCCGGGGTCCAGAACCTGCGACTCTTTGGACAACAAGTATTATCAAATTACACAATAAATACAATATATCTGGATCCCGGATATTTTTTGTGGCCTGCGATAATCATCAGCACAAAAAATTCCGGGATGGGGCTGTGGTGGCTATTTTACAAACACCGTAACCAACACTCCAGTCACAACTAACAAACCACCTATGATGTTTCCCCGAGTCGGAGATTCACCCAAAAAAATCAAAGCCAAAATAATCGTTAGCGCTACAGACAACTTATCTATCGGCGCCACGCGGCTGGCATCGCCCAGCTGTAATGCTTTGTAATAAAACAGCCAAGAAAGACCGGTGGCGATTGCCGAAAGCACAATAAATATCCATGTGTGCCTGGACCAGTCTCTTAACTGATGGCTTGTGCCTTCTATAAAGACAATCCCCCAGGCAAATACCAAAATTATGGCCGTGCGCACGGCCACGGCCAAGTTGCTGCTAACTCCTTTAACACCAATTTTGCCAAAAATCGCCACGAGCGAGGCAAAAAAAGCGCTTAGAACTGCATAAATGGCCCAAGACATAAAGTTTGGTTTTAACAGGACCAGAGGTCACCCTCTCTGAATCCTCGATGATTTTCCGAGAGGATGCCCTCTGGTCAGCAAACCTTAAATTGACATTAAAAGATTTTTATGGGACACTTTGTGAAAGTGGTAAATCTTAGGAAGGAGGGAAATCAATTTGGGGAAAACCGTACTCAATGAGTACGCGCCGGCCATCCCGTTCGCATTGATCGCAGCAGCGATCATAGTCGGCGTTGTTGGCCACTGGTGCCACCTGTTCTAACCCAAACGAACCGCCACTGGGCGGGTCGTAATCCCGGGCCGCAAGGTCCTTCAACCAACCCCGCGCAAGCGGGCTAACTCAGAGGGCAGGGGGATGGAAATTTTAAATCAGCTGTCTGTCCCCCTCCCGAATCCTACATTCTTCATTCTAAATTCTATCTCCAATCTCTATAGGCTTCGGCCTGTTTTTTTGTTTTTAAAACAACAATTAAGGGATCCCTCGCTATGCTTACTGCCGGCAGACAAGCTCGGGATACGCCTACGGCGTTACTTAGCAAAATACTGCTGTGCCTCCTGCTTCAAGCTGTCCGCCGTGGCGCCGGTTTTAACTTCCAGCAGATGGTTGTTGAAAAAGTAAGTCGGCGTCGCGGTAAGCTTTAAGGCATAAGCTTGGTCTTCGCCTTTTTGCAACACCGACAAATATTTTTTAGACGTGACGTCGTTTTTAAATTGATTAATATCTTTAACTCCAACCTGTTGGGCGTAGCCAACAAAGGTATCTAAAGGCTCGGTCTGATCTTGCCAGTCAGACTGCCTGGCATATAATAAATCGTGCATTTCCCAATACTTGCCCTGCGCCCCGGCAGCCTCCGCGGTCAAAGACGCTTCCACGGTATTTTGGTGCTGCAATAGCGGGAAATAGCGAAACACAAACACCGTGTCTGGGAAAGAGCCAGAAACTTTGGTCAACACCGGATTGTATTGGGCGCAAAACGGGCACTGCATATCGCCGTACTCTATAAAAACATTTTTAGCTTTTGGGTCACCCATAAAATGGTCAGTGGCCGGATCAAACACCGGCGGCTGGCTGATGGATTGGATATTTGGATTTTCAGTAATCGAGGAATTATATCCATTGGCTTGGCCCTGCTCCTGCTGCGGCGATATCTTAAACAAAAAATAACCAAAACCTAAAGCAACTAACAGAATTATGACTATGGTGATTATCTTTTTCATACCAAAAAGTTAATTTTTAATCGTATGCCTCTGCTCGATTTAGGCTAAGTCCAAGTCGAGACGGGTTGATTGTTAATTGTTGATTTTTAAGGTAGCCGGCGGCGTGCTAGTGCCCAGGACTGACGATTGAAAACCGGCAAAAGCCAGATTCAGCGTGCCCAAGGCCACCAGTTGTCGCGCGTCACTGAACTGGCTGGCGGGCGTGGCGCTGCCGAGGAGCACGACCAACAAATTATTGCCGAGCTGATCCTGAATTAAAGCCGAAAAGTTATGCTTGGACTCGTCCAGAAATCCGGTCTTGGCGCCAATGACTGTAAGCCGGTCGTCGCCAAGTAATTTGTCGGTATTTTTTATAGTATGGAAATATTTCTTATTGTTGGCGGACTTAAAAGAATAGGTCGATTTGGCGTCAGTAAGTTGAATCAGAGAATTTTGGAAAGCCGCGGCCGCGATTTTGGCGTAGTCAGAGGCGGTGATAACGTTGGCCGGATCCATACCAGCTGGCTCCACGAAATGCGTGCCCCTAGCGCCCAAATTTTGAGCTTTTTGATTCATGAGCAGGACAAACTGATCCGCGGGCAAGCCCGTGGAGCGCGCCACGGCCATTGTGGCGTTATTATCCGAGGCAATAAGTGAAGCATAAAACAAGTCCCGCAGCCGATATGCCACGCCGGGCTTGGTAGGCAGGCAAGCGCCGCCTTGGCTGCAGCCACCCAAATCTTGATCGGATTTCTGTATGACTATAACGTGGTTAAAATTGGGTTTGGCGTCTAAAAACACCAAAGCCGTGACCAATTTGGTCAGGCTGGCCGGCACCCACTGTGCGTCCGGGTTCTTTTGCGCCAGCACTTCGCCGGTGCTGGGATTAATAACCACGTAAGCCTGGGCCGCGATGCCCGACTCGCCGCTGTCGGACATGTCGGGCATTTGCAGGGCAAAACTAGTTAACGGCAAAATTAAATATAAAATTAGCATTCCTGCGGCAATTGTAATCTTTTTCATCATTTTTGGTATTATGAAGTATGTATTAAGAATTATGAGACGGGAATTTCTTAATACACAATACTTTATTCTTAATACTTCATTACTGACTCAACATTTGTCCGTACTTGCTCTGCAGCATTTTTTTATGCTGCTTGAATAAATCTTCCAGCGCCGCGCGGATATGCCTGGCAATCTCGCTTTTATCCCCGGCAATGTCCGGGCTGACTTCCACGCTCAGCACGTTTTGGTTGCCGTCTATGGTCAGCTTGATTTTTTCGCCGGAAGATTTTCCGGAGACCTGCACGCCGGCCAGCTGCGACTCCAGCTGTTTGGCCTGCTTGCGCATCTCGTTAATATCTTTTAACTTATCAAATATTCCCATGTGATAATTTTATTATTGATTAGTTGATGGCGCAGCGCTTTTGAAAGATTTAATAAACATCTGGCCCAGGGCGCCCAAACTTTGCAAAAATACTACCAGGATAATTATCCAGCCGACAAACGGAATTAACCCGAGCACCGACCAAACCACGGTGCCAATAATCACCGGCTGCCACAGCGGCGGCTGGTCCATGGGTTTGGATAGCATGCGGACAATCACAAAGCCGATGGTAATGGCCGCCAATATCTTAGCCAAAAGCAAAAGCAAAACGTAGACTATAGCGACCACAAAGGCCGCATAATAACCAACCAAAGTAATAAATAGTAAAATAGCGGCCACTGGAAACGCAGCAAAATAAACCAAGCCCCAGCCCAAGCTTTGCCACGGCCGTCGTTGGACCGAATCGGCCAACTCCATGACCTCGGACTTCCTAAGGCGGATTAACACCCAGGCCACAAGCATCCAGGCCAAAATTTTCAGCAAAAACGCCGCGGTAAACGCCGCCACAAAAAAATTCTTGGCCGTGCCGGGTTGCCACTGAGTATACTGGATGTTGCCCACCTTGGCGCCGCTGTCCACGACTGCTTTTTCCGGCCCCTTATGGTAAACCGTGCCGCTGACTTCCGCGCCGGAACCAAATTCCAAAACTTGGCTGGTTTGGACGTTAACATTACCGCTAACTTTGGAATTTATGGTCACAGTGCCGGCCATAATCCTGACACTGCCTTTGACTGGCCCATCTAGAGTTAAACTGCCGCCGGCCATGAGCACATCGCCACCAACAGAAGCCTTGGGACCTAAAATTACATTGCCGCCGGCTACCACTAAATCTCCGCCAACCGGTCCGCTAATGGTAATGTTGCCGCCGGCTACCCTGGCTGTACCGCCAATTGCGCCGCTTACGCTTAAATCACCGCCAGCCAACAACAATTCCTGCTCCACGTCGCCGACAATGCTGACCTGGCCGCCGGCCACGGTTAAATCGCCAGCAGTGTTGGCGTTTATCAAAACATTCGCCCCCGCAGTGTAAAGATTTTTATGGACTTCGTTGCTGCCAACCGTAACCATCGGGTTTTGTCCACTAGGCGTTACTACGTCTGCCGCCAAAGCCGAACCCGCGCAAAGCAAACCTAAAGCGCTTATAACAAGCGATTTTTTTAACATTGGGGTCATAAAATTTTTCTTAAAATGACGCTAAGTACGCCAAAATTATTATAACAAAAATCTGTGATTGTTGCCATTATTGCGCGCATAGGTTGAACGCTTCCACCTCGGCATTATAAACAGCCGTATCTTGTTTAAGCAGGTCAACTTTATTATTGTAGATTTTTACTAAATCATTATATTGGGTGACCATTTGGTTATAAGCGTTGGCCTCATTTTGAGTTTTAGGTTCAGGGGCAGAGTCAATTTGATTTTTTAAAGATTGGAGCTGGGGCAAGATGCTGTCCACGTCGGCCTTCACGCTGACAATCTGATCTTTTAAACTGACGTCTACAGCCGGGCAGCTGGATAGCGGCCGGCCGAACTCCTGGACAGCGACCCAAACTTTTTTGCCCTGGTAGATGCCCTGGCCCACAGCTACCCCGATGTCCTGGTACTTGGGCTGCAAAATATTGGCCCTGTGACCCGGGCTGTTCATCCAGGCCTGGACAAGAGCGGCGTCATCTTTGAAGTTGCCTAAAGCCAAATTTTCGCCGATAATCACGTACTGGTAGCCCACATTTTTGGCCAAATCCGCGGGTCCTTTGCCCTGGGGCGAAACGTGTTCAAAATATTGCTGAGTAAAAATGTCGGCCAGTTTATTTTGGGCGGCTTTGTCTAACAGAGAATTTTCGGCCAAGGCCGGCAGATTGCCGTTTTGTTTGCGCTGCAAGTTAGTTTGATTAATAGTCCCCGCGCGAGTTAAAAAGGCGTCCGGGCTGTCCTCGGTACCACGCAGCGGGCCGCCGGTAAAAACTTTTTGACTGATGGTTTGGACCGCCGGGCTATTTTGGATAATTTGGGCCAACTGCGGCGCGCGGCTCAAACCCAATTTCAGCTGCGGCCAAAATTTCCAGACACCAGCCGCCAAAACTATTAAAATTATTATAATAAAAAATTTTTTCATAGCTATCCATACCCTTTTTTGACGGCCGTCAAAAAAGGGTGTATTAAATTATTTTAAATGAAAGTGCTTTCTTAATCCAAAATCATTATCCATCTCCTCAACCTTAATAATTCTAATAAAATCCATCAATCGCCTTTTTTGCAAATAAGATATTGCAGCCCGATTTAAAGGATACGGATTAATATAGACGCTGGCCTGCAACTGATGAAAACCGTTGTCTTTTAATAACCTTCTTAAAATACCCCTTTGTTCTCTGGCATCTTCAGGAATATCAAAAATAATCATCCGCCACTTTCCATCCCATTTGACGGCCCCGGGAAGTTTAGCCTGCGATATCAGAGCCTCTAATTCACCTTTTCGTGTAAGTTTGATGAACCGTTGGGCGTTTTTATTGACAAATTTTATCCACCCACGCTTGTAAAATTTGTACACTGTCGAATTAAAACTTCCTTGACTGCCAAATTCAATCCTTCGCCTTAATTCATAAGGACTAATAATGGGCCTCAACACATCATCTAAGGCGGCTAAATAAATAAGCAGCTGGCTGGTTTTTGTTGGTTGTTTTTTTATCATGACTAAATTATACCATACCTATTCTGGACGGCCGTCCAGAATAGGTATAACTAAAACCCCAATTGTCCTGAAATGCCCCTGAGGGCGACTATGACAAAATCTATATGTTCTGCTCTATCGATTCCTAATTCTTGCACCCCGAGTTCTATATCTTCCCGGCTGACTTTGGCGGCAAACTTTTTATCTTTTAATTTCTTTATGACCGACCCAGCCGGGAGCGACGTTAACCGATCCGGCCGCATGTAGGCGCAGGCGACAATAAATCCGCAGAGCTCGTCGCAGGCAAACAGGCATTTCGCCATTTGGGTAGTGCGCGGTACGCCGCTATATAAAGCGTGCCCCAAAATTGCCTGGATTATCTCATCGGGATAGCCAAGCGACTGCAAATGCTTTACTCCATTAAACGGGTGTCCGGTCTGGTTCGTTTCATCGACTTCTGGAAATTTTTCATAGTCAAAATCGTGGACTAGGCCGGCAATCCCCCACAATTCTTCATCGCCGCCATACTTTTTTGCATAAGCCCGCATGGCCGCCTCCACGCATAGCATGTGTTTGCGTAAGCTTTCCGACCCTACCCACTCGCACATTAAATTGTAAGCCTGCTCCCTGGAAATATTCATAAAGTTTTCTTTAAAGTTAGCATTGCGGCCAAGCGGTTGGTCGAAAAGCCGGCAATTTTTTCATCTCGCATGATTTTTTTTGCGGTAGATTCATCGTCTACCGCCCATAAAAAAACTTTTTTTGATCGAAAGGGCAGTAAGTTTACCAGGCCGCAGCGCCACCAGCGGTAATGAAGATTTAAAACGTCGTAATCTTTACCCCGCCGAAGGACAGCCAGCGCCAATTTTTTATAATCCTCAAAATTGCTTCTGCCAATAACCAACCCGAGTTCAATATTAAAATTGATTTTCCGGATGGTTTTCAAAGATGCCTGGTTAAACGAGATAATGCGGAAATCTTTTGGCCGGAAAAATTTTAACACCGTATCTAGAACCTGCTGTTCGTAACCGGTTTCTTTAAGCTCAATTTCCAAAAAATTTTTGCCGGCTAAAAGCCGCAATGTTTCTTCCAGAGTCGGCACATGAAAGCCTTGGGATTCGGCTAAATTTTTTAGTTGGGCGAAATCTGATTCCTGAATTTTTACCCCGGCCAAATTATTATTATGGATTACCGCTAGCACTCCGTCTTTAGAACGGCGGACATCAAACTCAATCTGATCGGGGCCTAACTCTACGGCTTTTAAAAAAGCGTCCAGCGTATTCTCCACAGCCGGATTTTGAGCGCCGCGATGGGCGGTAATCAACATGCTATAAATTGATTAATCTCGAATCGAGAAGTTCTATAAAATAACTGTCCAGAGCCTCGGTAGTAAGGCTTTTAATTTCGTTGGCCGTAAACCACTTGGCCTCCAAACTTTCTTCGTCAATTATTGGTTCGCCCTCTATTTGACCGAGATAAGTCAGACGCACCACGTGCCGGCCCGCTACCTTTAAAATATCCTGCGCCGCTACCAATTTTGGCGTGCCTTGATAATCAAGACCAACCTCTTCTTTGATCTCCCTTTTTAAATTTTCCATGAGTTGCGTGCCAGGATTAATCCGCCCGCCCACAATGTCCCACTTCGGCCCGACCTCCGGATACTTTTTAGGATTGCGCCGCACCAACAAAAACTTCCCATCGGAATTCTTCAGTAAAATTTTCACACCGACCTGTAGCTCCATAATTCCCTAATCATTTATCAAATTGCTGCGCTTTACTTAACTAAAGCGGCTAAATTTTTAATATCGGTTTCGGTTTCTGTAGATTTGGCAAAGTTTTTGAGTTTATATTTTCCGTTTTTA
>Ga0207143_1090_pt1 | contig 10946 bp, 14 predicted proteins | sample Alteio_BWMinHeat_3_FD_153566 | JGI IMG/M metagenome (GOLD analysis project Ga0207143, IMG submission 153566) | Enriched cells from forest soil in Barre Woods Harvard Forest LTER site, Petersham, Massachusetts, United States -... | ecosystem: Environmental > Terrestrial > Soil > Temperate forest >... | reverse complement strand
TTTTCTCTACCATTTCCTTTCTCAACTGCCCCACTGTATCTCCCCAAGTAATGGCAGTTTCTAATTGATGTCTAAAATAGCCACCATCTACAAGTTCTACCTCAACCTTAAGGGGCGTTGTTAGATCACGGAGTTTGAATACGAGATCCTTGCATTGCTCTGACGTCAACTCCCACAACATCTCATCTTTTGTAATTTTCAATTCGCCACAAAAGAACCCGCCCTGCTTCCAAGCAGGGATACCCCACTTTGTTGTCACGGCCTTTTCAAGATCTTGTAGGCGCTTTACCGTTCCTGTTATTGAACGGTCTAGTCCATTCCCATCCCTTAGTTTCACATTCACATCAAAGGGGTTGGAAAAAGAAGCGGCTGGCATTAGAGGGAAAACGCTAAGCACCTGTTCCTTAGCGTCAGGGTCTAACCTTAACAAGTTGATTAAATTTTCAAAGACTAGGGCTTGATCTAAGGTCGATCCTCGGTCCTTCATACTTAACCCTCCACCGCTGAGGGGGAGGGGGATTTCATTTTCGTAATGCTGTGATATCTTGGGTATCTGACCCAACAAGTCCTTTACCTTTTGATTTAAACTAATCTGCACCGTAAGCGTCATGATCTTACGACTGACTATTTCTGTCCAACGTAAATTTATCGGATATTTTTGTCTCTTATCCACCATTCTCAAATCAATTTTGCCAACGATTGTGCTAAACAATATTTCAACAAAGTTGATGCCATTAATTAAAATGAGCTGTTCAGCTACAGGAACTCCAGTCAAAACAGCCAGCTCATGTTTAAGCGCCCCGACACGATCAGCGCGTATCATAAAAGCACTGCTTCCATCAGCTTTAGCCAATGTCACACAAAGTTTTTGGAGATTTTTGTCAAAATAATTTGCTAATATTCTGTCTGGTTTAATGCAAATTAGTTGACGTGCCTTTTCTTTTTCTAAGTTGTCAAGGGACGGTTTTCCATTTGGTGGGGGTGGAGGCGATGCCTGCTTGGTGGGTGGGGATGTCGATGTTGCGTTCTCAGAAGTACCCAATTCAACTAACTCGATAAATTTGTTAGGAACACCTGTGGGTGGAAAAAATGTGCTGTTCATATTAACTGCTTACGATTCTTGCATTAAAAAGGAAGATTTTAGGGCCAGTTGACAAAGCAAGACTCGATGTTGGCGTAGTATATCATGCATGGAATGACTCCAAATTGTGGTTTACCCATACTTGGCTGAGAATATTGGCAGGTTGGGGATAAGAGTCGTAGGTTGGGCTAACGCTTTATCAGCCCAACATTCACGAGCTTGGTACATCATGTTGGGCTGATAAAGCGTTAGCCCAACCGACCAACCGCTGACATAACCTACAAACCCTTAGGCCAACCAACTCCCTATCCATGAACCATGATTCCGTCATCCCCGCGAAAGCGGGGATCCAGTATTGTAAACCCAATGGCAAAGCCATCAAGTTACCATACTGGATTCCCACTTTCGCGGGAATGACGAAATCGGAGGTTCATGGACTCAATTCGGGCGCGATTAGTAGCAGATTGGTAGCATTTTGAGCGCCTGGAATCTACTCATCATCATCCTCATCTGCCCCAGTAATCCATTTTTCCTGAATCGCTTCCAATATTTTTTCACCACAATGCTCAGGCATGTCATCAAAGTTTTCTAGTTCTAATACCAAGCCACGAAGTTGAGTGAATCGAACCTGTCTTGGATCAATGTCAGGATATTTTTTAGTAAGCTCACGCGCAATAGCGCTTGAATCAGTCCACTTCATTGGATCTCCTGAATAAAAATAATTTATCGGCCGTAGCTATGCAAAATTTGGTACTTACCCGCTTGAATATTTTGTGACTTCACTAAACTGTACGTAGCAACTCGCCATTGTACTGGTTGCTTTTGCACTTGCGCGGGCCATGCCACACCCTGCGCATGACGCGCCAACGTAACATGTGGTCGAAAAGGCCGGTCTTCGGTAGTTAGTCCAACTGATTGGAGCTCCAAACCTATTGCTGTACGCAAGTTGAACAGGTGTTCTGAAGGTGATTCGGGTTCAATCACAGCGATGCCATTTGGCCAAAGTTTGATGGCACTAAACACAAGCTCAAAGGGATCAAACGAAATATTTAACTGTCGTTTTAGCAAAGGAATGCGGGCATCCGGCACATTGCCAAGAAAATGTAATGTTAAATGCATCGACTCCGGGCGTGCCAACGCCGCCGCTGCTGGCCAAGTGCACTGTTGCCTTAAACGTTTAAATTGATTTCGAACACGTAGCTCTGGCCAGAGCGCCAAAAATAAGCGGCTGTTGGGTTCCATCAATGGAAATTAATCTTGCATTAGGGTTAAACCTTTGGTACCTGCATAAAAGATAATCAGTTCTGCGGGCTCATCCCCAGTGACTCCTCGATGAACCTGTTCCATCGCTTCAGCAAGTACCTGGCCTGCAGCAAACGACTTTTTCTCACCATTCTTCTTCTCAATAGTCAGCTTCCCAGACACCAAATACGCAGCAACCGGCATGGGATGTTTATGCCATGGTAATGAAGTATTGGCGCGAATGGTCAGTTTTAGTACCGTTAATTCAGGTGTCCCATCTGGATAAGCTTTATACGCTACCCCATCCCATGAGGTACTCGTATGCAATAGGGTTTCTGATTTAATGGGTAAATCAATTTTAGGGTGCGGGTCTGCTTGGGCTACGTTTGCTAATAACAAGCCTGCTGTACAAAAAAGTAAAGCAGTTTTTTTGATTAAAATGGCATTCATTGTTGTCTCCTAGAGGTTAACTAACGGTGCATCAAAATTGCAGTTTTGAACAAGCAAAGTATATGTTCAATCTCGGACTGATCTGCTATCCTAACGACCTACATTTTACAACCGGCATCACAAAAGGAGAAGCAAATGAGCAATCAACTAGTTTGGGCTGACATTCCGGTAGTCGATTTAGACAGAGCGATCAAATTCTACTCTGCTGTCATCGGCAAACCTATTACTAAACAAAGTTCTCCAGGATTTACGTTTGGATTATTGCCACACTCTGACAATGATGTCAGCGGCTGTTTATATGTGCCTGACGGAGACAACTCTCCTTCTCTAACTGGCCCGCTTATTTATCTCAATGCCGAAGGTCGTCTTGCAGACGCAGTTGCTGCGGCGCGTGCTGGGGGTGGAAAAGTGCTACAAGACATTCATCAAATTGGTCCTTATGGATACCGTGCGATTGTGGTTGATACCGAAGGCAATCGGGTTGGGTTGCATGCGATGAATAAGTAAATTCTTTCCATGAACCACGTCATCGAGGCGTCGCGAAAGGGTCAAAGAAAGTCCCCTCTCCCCCCGGGAGAGGGTTAGGGAGAGGGAACAACGAGCGCGTAAATCACAATTGTGGTAATTTTGAGTTCCGTTGTCCCTACCCATGAACCTTGCCTCCGTCATCCCCGCGAAAGCGGGGATCCAGTAGGGTAACTTAATGGCGAAGCCATCATTTTTTCCTTAATGATGGCTTCGCCATAGGTTTACAACACTGGATCCCCGCTTTCGCGAGGATGACGGAGTTGGGGTTCATGGGCTCAATTCGGGCGCTTGAGAGCGCCTGGAATCTCTCCCGCCCTCCGGGCACCCTCTCCCGGAGGGAGAGGGGACTTCACTCCACCTTTTGCGATACCCTCCATCCTTGCAGGCGTCTAGAATCTACTTATAAGGCGGCCCTTTAAGCTCTACCGTATTGCCTTCTGGATCGGCAATATAAATCGAAGGCCCTTCCCCCTCAGCGCCATAACGCGACTGAACCTCTCCAGCTTCTACCTTGCAGGCTGTCAAATGCCGCATGATCTCGGCCTCATTAAACGGCTCAACCCGAACACAAAAGTGATCAAGGTTACGCCGCTGTGGGTCTGGCGCAGCGCCACCCATTTTACCTAGTGGACTATCAATTGGCACAAGGTCCAATAATGATCGGCCAGCGCGTAATTGGATTAATCCAATCTCATCTTGACGACGTTCAATGGTGCAGCCAAGCACTTCGGTATAAAAACGGATCATCTTTTCAAGATCAATCACACGTAAAACAATATGGTCAATTTCGCGAATTTTTATCATTGGATTTAGCTAAACGAATTCCAGACCGTTGCCATCTTGCGGTGGCTGGAAAAAAATTACGGTAAGTGACGCGTGAATGATTGGTAGGGGTAAAAGCTGACGAACCACGTAATACATATTGATTCGCCATAAATTTCCCATTGTACTCGCCCAACGCCCCTGCTGTAGGCACATACCTAGGATAAGGTGAATAACTACTACTGGTCCATTGCCAACAACTATCAAATAGTTGTTGCAACTGAGTTTGTTGTGCTGCGACTTCCCATTCAGCTTCTGTTGGTAAGCGTGCTCCAACCCATGTGGCGTATGCACATGCTTCAAAAAAAGACAAATGACTAACCGGTTGAATAGGATCGATTTCAACCAAACCATACAAGGTAAATTCACACCAAGGTAGATTGGTGTCAGTACCCTGTCGCCAATACAGTGGATGTTGAAGACATTCTTGCTGCACCCAATTCCATCCATCTGCAAGCCAAAGGGAAGGATTTTGATAACCACCCGCTTCGATAAATGCCCAGTACTCTGAATTGGTAACCAATCTGGATGCAATAAAAAAATCTTCCACAAATTCTCGATGACGCGGTGTTTCATTATCAAAACAAAAGCCCTCACCTTGGTAGCCGATTTCTACTAGATTCGATTCAATGTGTTGCCAACTCATTGGCTGCTCATTGGCTTCTGTGGTGTCGTAAATACTGAAAGGGGAAGTTCCCTCTCCCCCCGGGAGAGGGTGCCCGAAGGGCGGGAGAGGGAAACGCTGCTTGAAACTCGCACCGTTGTGTTTTACGCGCCCTTGTTCCCTCTCCCCTACCCCTCTCCCGGAGGGAGAGGGAACTTCATTTCTTGCTTCCACCAGCAACGCCGGATACAACGGATTACAAGAAAATAAATGCTTAATATCCGTCAGCATTAACTCTTGATGCTGTTGTTCATGTTGAATGCCAAGTTCAATTAGCCTATTTAATTGCGGCGAAGGGTGCTGTTGAAATAGTTGTCTAACAGCTTGGTCAACCACTTCCCGATAACTTAAAATTTCATTCAAATCAGGTCGCGTTAATAAGCCGCGATGTGGACGTGCAAACTGCTCGCCAATCCCATTGTAATAAGAATTAAATAGCTTCCTAAAAGCCGGATTGAATGGTTGATACTGTGGTTGCATGGTTTCAAAAATAAATGTCTCAAAAAACCAAGTGGTATGCGCCAAATGCCATTTAGTTGGACTGGCATCTGGCATCGATTGTACTGAAGCATCTTCTGCTGATAACAACGCTGCTATCGCTAATGAACGTTGACGAACCTCTTCCCAACATTTTATTAAAGACTCGGTCATAGATCAAGCAACCTTCGCATAAATGACAGCATACCAAGTGTGTTCATCAGTCCAATAAGTTGTGGCACCAAATCCTACGCTCTCTAACAAATTTAAGAAAGACGGTAAAGAATATTTATAGCTATTTTCAGTATGAATACGTTCGCCTTTTACAAAATTGCGCCGATTGCCTGGCCAACAGATATCTAGATCGGTGCGCGCTTCCAAATACATTTCAACTCGAGATTGGCTCTCATTAAACCATGCAAAGTGGCGCCACTGGTCGAGATTAAAATTTGATCCCAGTTTCCGATTTACATGATTTAGCACATTTAAATTAAACGCCGCTGTAACACCCAAGCTATCGTTATAGGCCGAATTTAAAATCGTATGTTCTTTGATCAGATCAATACCAATCAATAGCCCGCCATTATTAGCGCAAAGAGTACGTATTTGCTTCAGAAAAGCCAACGCCACTTCCGGATGAAAATTTCCTATTGAGGAACCAGGATAAAAAAATACTCGTCTACTTTTTTCAATATGTGCAGGTAATGTCCAAGGTTGCGACAAATCTCGATCAAGTGCGGTCATTTTGATATGTGGAAAACGCTGTTGCAACTGACATACGGCGTCAGTTAAATGTTCAATTGAAATATCAATCGGCACATAGTGGGCTGGACCAATAACCGGAAACAGTTGCGCGGCCTTGGCACAATTACCGGCGCCTAGATCAATCAAAGTGCTACCAGGTTGAATACAATGCGCTATTTCGTTTTGATGGCATTTAAAAATACTGGTTTCAGTGCGAGTAAGATAGTATTCGGGAAGAAAGCAAATTGCTTCAAATAGAACTGAGCCAAGGGCGTCATAAAAATACTTGGGCGAAATGAAAGCAGGTTGAGCTAATAAACCTTGTTCCAATTCTTGTTTGGTATCGGCTATTTCATCATCCTCTACAGTTTCAGAATGAAGGAGCGTTGCTACTGAAGTTGCGGAAGATGTGGCGCCAATACTCATTGCATTACTCCCATCTAAATAATAACTAGGGTTTTAGCCTTTAAGGCTTAGGAGAAGAAAGCGCTGTTAACTCAAGGTCCTTCCCATACACTTCACCATGATTGATCATGTCATTGCGCATATTGGCATACAGCTGAATTAGCGTCATGTTATTGATTACTCGGGTGCTACCATCTAAGGAAATCATTACATCACGTCCAAGCTGAGTCAATTCAATTTGTTTCTGTTTGCTATTCACCTTCATTGACAATACCACCAAATCATCTGCAAATTTATTCTCATATTCGCGCTTTAATGATCCAAAGATTTCTCCACTTACTGTAACAAATTCCTCTACCTTGGGATTATAGTATTGACGTAGAGTTTCTACTCCATCGGTTAATCCCATTGATAGAAATCCTAACACAGCTTTTGCTACCGCCTTATCATCGCCCTTCTTCCTATCACGGGATATTTTTTTGTGTTTAGACCGATTGGTTCTTACCGGCGAGATTAAATTTGCAAAAAAATTCATTAGTTACCTCCTACTTAAGACGTTGACGCTCACCCGTATGCAGCAACGACTTTAACGTTGCCTCTAAATGAATGATACGTTCTGTCAAATTTTCAATCTTAGCCTGCTGAGCCTTAATTGCTTCACCCTGCCGCACGACTTTATCTTCCAGTTTAATCATGGAAGTTAGCGCGGCCCATACACGTTCGGTTACGCCCATTACCCTTTCCTCTGCTGTCTAGTGCTTCTATTAGCTTTAGCTTCCATTGCTGCTATACGTTTATTACTTGCTTCAATAAAAGAAAGCACATCATCAATCGCATCCGATGCACGATTTGCTGCCGTCATAGCAGCATCAGCAACTGCACCCAATTCTTCATCAGAATTTTCTGGCTGGTACATCGTCGCACCACGGCGCATTAATTCGGATATGGGTAATCCTAACTTTTTTGCTTTGGCAATAATCTTCTTTTTCTCTATTGAAGTGGTTTGCACAACGATACGTTCAATGGCAGTGGCAGTCATTAATATTTTCTCCGAAACAACATGTACATGGACATTTCATGTACATATGTTACGCCAAATGGACAAAAAAGACAAATTACCAAAAAGTGGATATCAAATCCAATGCAACAAACATTCCCAATGAAGATTCACAAACACATGGGTTTAAGTATAAAATGTGCCAAACTACTAAATTGGAAACAACTAGTTTGATAAAAAGGAAAATCATGCCATCCACTCAAGCAGTAGTCCCAACAAATTTTGGTACCCCAAACCAACAAACCACGCAACAATCTCAAGCTGAAAAATTGCATAGTTTCTGTAAATATGCAACTCATATATCGGCAAGTATGGTCTTTTTCAATTGTATCTGGCTAGCTTGCTTCGCGGATTCAATGCGTCCAAGCTCGATAAATAAAATGGTCGGGATGACCGTTGTGTCCGTACTATCAACGGTTTTTTTTGGAAGCATGGCTTTCGCACACAACCCATCACAGGAGACCGCTACTCACCGGACGGACTGATTGCTAGCATGCAGGTGATTACTTACAGGTCAGCTCGCCAAAAAATACCCTTCCAGCGATTCCTGCAAACCCTGCTCAATCGCCGATTCTACCAGTTTCATCAAATGAGTATCAGCGGCGCCCAATTGGAGATCAAATAGAAATAAACGATACACTTGCGAAACTGAAATCAAACTTGGGTTAGCCAATAACACCCAGCGTTCTGCACCAAATAATGGCAACGAGGTTTTCGCCTCGTTTGGTCCCAAACGTCCTACCCAACCAACATGCATCATTTGGACTAGTAAGTTTTCGATTTCATCAAATCCTAACCCAGTTTGTTGTCGAATTTCCCAGCTTGAAATACCTGCTCGGTTAGTCTTGGTTCTTGCAGAATATAGGGCTTCTAACACTGCCATCGCGTCAATAAAATAGCTTCCTGGTTTAGGCACATGCCACCAACGTTCATACTTAACAATTGGCAGCAAGGCAGTAACCACCGCGCCAAATAGAATGATTAGCCATGAGGTATAAATCCAAATGAGAAATAGTGGTATTACAGCTAAAGCGCCATACACAATGGTGTAGGTTGGAATGTGAATCACAAATTTAGCAAAGCTGAATTTAGCAAATTCAAACAAAATACCTGCAATTAACCCACCCCAAACCGCATCACGCCATTCAACCCGTCGGTTTGGCACTACGGTGTATAACAAACTAAAGGCACCCGTCGTAAAAATAAGTGATGCCAGCCTATAAATCATTTGACCGCCCGGTATCACTTTGACTACATCAGTGGTCGACGCAAATGTCATAGTCAAAAGATATGAAGTGACGGTCAATGAAATACCAATTAATAAAGGCGCTAAGGTAAACAGTGCCCAATACACGAGGGCACGTTTTATCAAAGAACGCCTTTGTTTCACACGCCATATTTGATTGAACGCACGTTCTATCAACGCAAGTGTCGCAACCGCTGTCACCACTAGCGCAATCGCGCCGTAAGCAGAAAGCGTCGTTGCTTTGGCTGCAAATTGATTTAAGTATCCCAAAATATTGTTAGAGAGCGCATGAGGCATCAGGTTTCGGATGAAATAGGCTTCTAATGCTTCACGAAAATGATTAAATATGGGAAATGCAGTAAAAATGGCGAACGCTATGGTTAATAGAGGAACGAACGCTAACACTGTTATAAAGGTTAAATTACCCGCTACTTGCGTTAATTCATTGTCTGCGATGCGACGGATTAGGAAACGTAGGAGATTGTGGAGTTCAGTTATTGTTAATCCAAAGAGGCGTAGGCTTTTTAATTTGGATTGGAAATTGATGGATTGAGGTGCAGTCATAAGGAATTTAGTTTAGTGTTAAATAATTAGTTCCACTCGCCCACTCGTGGGAGAGACTCCAGGCGCCCGAATTGAGCCCATGGACCCCAACTCCGTCATCCTCGCGAAAGCGGGGATCCAGTGTTGTAAACCTATGGCGAAGCCATCATTAAGGAAAAAATGATGGCTTCGCCATTAAGTTACCCTACTGGATCCCCGCTTTCGCGGGGATGACGGAGTCAAGGTTCATGGGTAGGAGAGTTTATCCTTACAAAAACCGATCTAAAATTTTACGACTGTGTTTATCCAACTTAGCCGGCTGGCGAATTAAAAATGGGATACCGTGATTATCTGTTACCAACAAGCTTGTTCCAATACGCCGTATGTCTTCTTCCACACGCAATACAAAGCTAGTCTCCCCGCGATCAGTTTGCACCTGCCAAGTACATGGAGTAGAAAAACTAGATACATCAATAATACGCTGAATTTCTGGCACAAATTCGCGTCCAGCTAATTCTTCTAAAATTAGTCTGCATAATGGCTCAGACAGATCCGCAAGTTGGTTAATCCAAGCTACTTCGTGACCATCGCTGTCTACCAATGCAATATTCTCTTCCGGTGTCTGTAACGGGAAAGCACGCACCGGCACTACGCCGGCATGAGTTTGATCACCACAGCGCAAAATCAATTTTCCAAATTGGTCACGCTCTAAGTCAAAACTTGTTGACATTTTATGTACTCACTCAACTAACATTTGCGCATTTCTGACCTGAGCCTGATAAAGCCGATAGTAAGCTCCAAGCTTTGCCATCAACACATCGTGCTTTCCTTGTTCCACTATAGCACCACGATCCATCACCACTAGGCGGTCGGCTTTGTTTAATGTGGATAATCGATGTGCAATCGCAATGGTAGTACGGCCTTTGACTAAGTTATCTAGCGCTTTTTGAATCTCTTTTTCGGTTTCAGAATCGACTGAGGAAGTTGCCTCATCCAAAATAAGTATGCGGGGATTAATTAATAACGCGCGGGCAATTGAAATACGTTGTCGCTCACCACCGGATAAGCCCTGACCCCGCTCTCCGACTAAAGAATCATAACCTTGCGGCAGACGCAAAATAAATTCATGTGCATGCGCAGCACGTGCTGCCGCGATAATTTCATCGCGGGTAGCATTGGGTACGCCATACGCAATGTTCTCCGCGATAGTACCAAAAAATAAAAAAGGCTCCTGTAATACCAAACCAATATGACGACGATAGTCCGCTACGGCAAAAGAACGAATATCTACGCCGTCTAAAAGAATCGCACCTTCTGCCACATCATAAAAACGGCAAATTAAATTGACCAATGTGCTTTTACCGGAACCGCTATGACCGACCAAGCCGATCATTTCACCCGGTTCAATCGTGAGTGTAATGTTTCGATTTACCGCACGATTACCATATCGAAATCCTACCGCGCGTAACTCCACTCGCCCTTGAACCCGATCAAGTTTTACCGGTTGCGCTGGGTCCGGAACGCTGGAGACATGATCTAGAATATCAAATACCCTTTTTGCCGCCGCGGCAGATTTTTGGGTTACTGAGACTATTCGACTCATACTATCTAGACGCGCATAAAACCGGCCCATTAACGCCACAAACGAAACCAATACACCAACTGATATTTGACCTTTAAAAATTTG
>Ga0207143_1089_pt1 | contig 11001 bp, 10 predicted proteins | sample Alteio_BWMinHeat_3_FD_153566 | JGI IMG/M metagenome (GOLD analysis project Ga0207143, IMG submission 153566) | Enriched cells from forest soil in Barre Woods Harvard Forest LTER site, Petersham, Massachusetts, United States -... | ecosystem: Environmental > Terrestrial > Soil > Temperate forest >... | reverse complement strand
TCCCTTGGCAGTAAAATCTTTGGCTCCAAAACTTACTTCTTCTGGCAGCTTAAAAGTCTGCTAACGGGCAACCAGACTGATGCACAACTGGTCGGCGAAGATAGTGGCCAAATTAATATCTTGCTCTTAGGTTATGGCGGCACAGGCCACGATGGCCCATTCCTAACTGACAGCATGATTCTTGCCAGCATAAGGCCTGGTGAAAAAAAAGTGCTACTGACTTCAATACCACGGGACTATTATTATTTATCCAATGCGGGAGAAAAAATTAACGCAGTCTTTACTTCGGGGTTTCAAAACCCCCACAAAGTTACCACTCAAGATTTAGACAGCGGGGGTGCTGCTGCCGAGACGGCGGTCAGTAAATTAAGCGGCCTGAATGTCCCGTACTTTATATCAATGGACTTCCAAGGATTCATAGACGCGGTTAATAAAGTTGGCGGGCTTGATATAAATGTTCAAACCGCCTTTACTGATGACCAGTATCCCAACGGCGATGAAAATGCCAATGGCCCACAGTGCACAGCTCCCCAAGGCGATACAAGAAGTAAATGCGCTTTCATCGAAGTGCATTTTGACGCTGGACTACAGCACATGAACGGCCAGACAGCCTTGGAATATACCCGCTCCCGCCATGCTAACAGTAACGAGGGTTCTGATTATGCCAGAAGCAGAAGGCAACAATTAGTCTTAGAAGCCTTCAAAGCAAAAGTAGAAAAGCTAAATTTACTTGGTAATGCTTCAGAAATAAATGACTTACTTAATATAGTTGCTAACCATTTACGCACTAACCTGACTTTACCTCAGGTCAACCACTTGGCTGACATTCTAAAACAGCAAGGGGTTCAAGTTACTAGCCAGAGCTTTGACCCGAGCACGGCCTTAGTCTGCAATGGCAGCCTGGCTTCCGATGGAGCATTTATTGTTCAACCATGTAGCGGAATTAGTGATAATCAAATTGTCCAATTCTTCCAAAACGGTTTTGATTATGCCCCACTAAGAAACGAACACGCCACAGTCATTATGGAAAACGACAGCAATTCCGGTACTGAATATGCAAAACTTAAACAACAACTAACTGATGCCGGGGTTACTGTTTTTGAAGTCGCTTACCATGGCCAGCCACTCACTCAAAGCGTTATTTATACCGTAAACAATAAGCCAGCCACCCAAGGCTTTTTAGAAAAACAACTGGGAACGACTGCCCAGCCTCTGCCTTCAACCTTAACCGCCAAAGCGGATTTGGTGGTGATTGTGACGGGACAGTAATGTCGTTACTTATTAATTTTTAGTTCTAACATCCTATCTTTTGTAGTCAAAAAAACACCTCACAACTGTGAGGTATGTGTAAACGATATGTGCTGCTTGGATTTAATATTAACTTGTCAGTATCCTGGCCTCAACCCGTGCGGCCACACTTTTGTAGCCTTCGCCAAGCAGACTTGCAAAATCTTTTGGTTCGGGGATCAAACCCGCTTCGGCTAATTCTTGCATGAATTGATATGTTGGTTTTTTTCTTGTCTGTTTTGCATAATCAAGCAGAGTCGCCTCAACATCTTTTAGGCGCCATGCTTTAACTTCTTTCTCAAACGGTAAATCGACACCCTTTAAAACGTCTCGCAAAGAAGTAAGCCCATAGCATCGGTGCAATAATTTAGTGAGCTCAGCGCCATCTTTTAAATTTAAAGCCACATAAACGTCCGTATTGGTCAGTACATAGTTCTTCGGCCTGCCCTCATCTGTTTTGATTTTATGCAGCATCCTAAGTAATGCTGTTACATGATTTTTTAAGACTTCAGATTCTTTGCTCCTCTGTTCATCCATACGGTATAACGAACCAAGGTTATAAGGCGGCCTAGACTTTTCTTGACTCATGAATTTATAACTATTTATTTCACTGACAATATTATATTATTTTTTACCTTCGCCCGCCACCCACTATTGTTTTAGTTCTCCCGAGGGGTTTTACATACCAAGTCTAACATTGGAGGCGGCGATTATCAACCACTAGCACAACCACAGTTTTTGTTTATTGATTTACCCCCGCCTTCTCTACACTATTGTTTGGTTCACTGGTTCATCCCTAAATTTACTATTCAAGATAACAAACTTAGGGATGGGGATTTGGATGAGTGCTGCTAATTAAGTTATATATAATTCCTCGTTCCAAATCCCATGAGCGTCCGCCCTGACATCGGGTGGAATTGTGATTGTGCTGCGGGAGAAGCTAAATCCCGGTGTAACCAGTTTCGCCCCCGAAATGAGCTAATTGTCGCGCCGCCTCTACAGCGGATGCTGACGCTGGCCACTTCACGGGACAGTCTGCTTCTGCCACTAGTGCTCGCAGAACGTCCCCGGCAATCCCATCCATGTGTACCGTATGGATGGGCGCGTCCCTGTGATGCCGCATATTACGATAGCCGTGTTTGTCAAACCATCGGCTGGCATCAGCATGAGTCTGCCCCTCGAGCAGTTCGAAGTCGGTCCAGTGGTAATGAGTTTGGTTGAGTTCGTGCTCTCGGGCTTCAACGAGCTCAGCCAGCCTTGGCATTGTCCCATGCTGCTCTGGCTTTGGAGAGCATTCCGGGCACCTGTTTCCCAACCGAACTTTGCAGATTCCAGCACGGACTCCGGCCCGCAACAGAGCCAAGACGACCTTCAAATTGTAATCATCGTTTGCGAAGGCCAAAAACTGAAAAGCCTGTTCATCTACGGCTGCTAAGACCATGCAGTCTCCGAGTTCTTGGTGTTCCGGCCGATTAATGGGCAACGGACTGCCTACCGCCGGGTGAAATTTCGTGAAGGCAAGGGGCCGAATGCGGCCGGATGGTTCCTCCACGATATACCATCGATCTTCCATAAAATCCGCCTCCTTTTTAATTGACGGATAAATCAGTATATCAAAAAGTCCGGAAAAGTCCACCCTATCTTAATCTATACTAGCACCTACTCCTAACCAACTCAATGACCTCCTCCCCGGGCTAAAAGCCCGGGGTTTCCTTTACAGGCGCCCGCGATGCAAGGTAGGCATCGTTAGTATTGTCATCAGCTGATGGATAATTATCCTGTTTACCGATGATTACTGGCGGACGGTAACATGCTTTTCAAAACGGGGATGGTTTTGAAAAGTGATGAGCCATTCATCCCCGGACGGCGGCTCTTGCTGCATAATACTTGCTTTCTATGCTGGCCGCCTGTCCGGGGTTTCCTGGCAACTAAAAAGGCCGTAAATGAAACTGTCTTTGATGAGGACATAATAAATTCGCTAGAGGTAATGCGAAAAATGCCACAGGACGCTGTTGATTATGTGGCCGAGGGTCTTAAGGAGTCTTTATTTTTTAAGCGCAACACAGAGGATAAGACACGGGAAAATTTGGAAGCAGAAAAGGCCAAGCTACAAAATCGGCTTAGCGTTATGTATGAGGATAGGCTGGACAGAAAAATTAGCGATGAATTTTATAACCAAAGGTTCACCGAGTATTCTAAAAAAATCAAAGACTTGGATACGCTGATTAGCAGATACACTTATGCGGACATTGATTATTACCAATTTGGGGTAAAAACTTTAGAACTCGCTAAAAATTCGGCAATACTGTATGAAAATGCAAAACCCGATGAAAAACGGGAGCTGTTGGGTTTCTTACTTCAGAACTCCAAACTAATTGACCAAAAGCCGCAATTTACTTACGGAAAACCCTTTGACAGGGTGCGTCAAAGGGCTGAATCTGAACTGTGTTTTATTCTGGAGCGGGTAAGGGGAATTGAACCCCTCTCTCGTCCATGGCAAGGACGCATAATGCCGCTATACTATACCCGCTTATAATAACCTTTAATTAATTCCTGCGAAAATAATCTAAGCCATTCTAACATTTTTTCTTTTAGATATCTACTATTAACTGTAATTGTGCACACACCATATTTCACGCGCCTTTCTTTATGTCTGCCCTTAATTAGTATTGACTTATTAAAATTGTCTTTTTGTAAACCACTGGCTCCGACCCAAAATTTCTCACACACCTCATTTTGTAGATCAGGATAAATTAACACATAGGCTCTAATTTTTTTATTAACTATGCCACAAATTTCTTTTAAAAATTTTATAAAAATTCTTACCATTAAAGGGTCCGTATTGCCAAGGGTGACACTATACGGAGAAGCTTTGTTGCCTTCGCCCCAATATATTGCAATGCCTGCCAAAAAAAGTGGATGGAATTTTAGATGTTCGAATTCTTCTTGAGCTTCTTTTTTCGCCTGCTCATATAAGATTGATAGACTCTTGCCTCGGATATTGGTGAGCTGTTTCATTCGCACTGAATGATGAAGATTATTTTCAACGGTTAGGCGCCGTTTAATTTTATTGGACCATGCTGTGTTTTGTAACCATAAAGAAAGAGTGCCTTTTGGTATACCCAGGGCAGCTTGAATATCGTTATAACTCTTTCCCAGTTTTCTCAGTGCCTTGGCTTTTTGTTTATCATCTCTCATATATTAAGTATAACACATGAGTTCATATTTTTAAAGAGCTTGTAACAGTACAAAATTATGGTGCCTCGGGTCAGAATCGAACTGACTACGCCAGCCTCTTCCAAGGCTGAATTTGGACTATCTCATCATCCCAAAATTATGGGAGCTGGGCGCTAGCGCAAGATTATTGTTGGGACTCACTTGCTAGTCTCTACACCTTTTCCGATACTTAAACCCATCGGAACTTGGCTCGGGATTGCCATGATTATTAGATCAATGGGTTCCCCCGAATTCACCCAGTTTTTCTCAAGATCCATTACTAGACCTGGCCCCAAAGAGTTTAGGGCTGCGCTCTACCAATGAGCTACCGAGGCGCAATAATTTTATACTTTTGGTGGACGGTGCAGGATTCGGACCTGCGGCCTTCGCAGTGTAAATGCGACGCTCTAACCAGCTGAGCTAACCGTCCCTGGAGCCGTCCTTATTGCCTGGATACTATACCAAAAAAGTTAAATTTTGGCAACACTTTTAGCCAGGCCAATTAAAGCATTAGCGCTATCATTTAAGGTAGTTTTATTTCTCATGATTTTCGCGCATTTTTCACATTTATGGATCAAAGCTTGCTCGCCATGGTCCAGCTCCAGACGAACCGGCCTCATCATTCCCTGGCAACTATTTAACCGGTCGCCGGGATTTATATCTACATGCTTGCTCCATAAACAATTCGGGCAATGGTTAGTGTAACCAGTGCCCTTGATTGATGCGCCACAGTGGTCACAAACAAAATCTTCTTTTGTGCGGGTAAATTTTTTCATATCATCTACCGATTACAAATCTTTTACTGATATACGGATGCAGTATCGGTATACTAGTACTCTATCCGTAATCAGTAGCTAGATATTAGCATAACCCCAAATTTTTTGGTATGATAAAGCCACTTAACCAATCCTATGTCCGAAATTATCAAATTGGTTTCCCCAAATTTTAGCGATTTATTTGAACCAAGCATAGAAGCCGGAAAATTCCCGGACGGAGACACCCACGTGCGCATCCCCGGACTGGCGGCTTGTAAAGGTCAGGAAGTCGTAATTCTCCACCGGCTCTACCCCAACCAAAACGAAGCCCTGGTGGAACTGCTTTTAATAATGGACGCGGTGCGCTACCAAGGCGCCAAAAAAATCACGGTAGTATCACCATATTTACCCTACGCGCGGCAAGACAAGCAGACCGTGGACGGCGAGATCGCCAGCGCCCATGTAATTTGCAATATCCTGGCCGGCGCCGGTTGTAATAGATTCGTAACTTTTGACTGTCATTTTTTAAACGAAGAAGGAGATACCGTCCACGGCAACTTGAACATCACCAATATTTCCATGAGCAAACAATTAATTGACCAGGCCCGCAAATTGTTTGAGGGGCAACCGTTTGAAGTCATTGGGCCGGACGACGGTGCGGCCTATTTAGTCGAGACCAGCGGCGGGAGCACTTTAAAAAAAGTCCGTAAAAATTACGAGGGCGACAAAATCGCCTACCGCCACATAGATAGCATGGAGGGAAAATTTGATGTTAAAGATAAAAATGTTTTACTGCTAGACGACATGATCAGCACCGGCAACACCATGATCCAGGCTTTAGAAAAAATGATGGACGCCGGGGCAAAAAAAGTCATTTGCGCCGCCACCCACGGCTTATTTTTATACAATTGCCTGGACCGCTTGCGCAAGCGCTCGGAAAACATTTACTCCACCGATAGTATTCTGTCGCCACAGTCTTCCGTCAGCATCAAACCTCGCCTAGAAGATTTATTTAACCCACAAAGCAAATTATTTTAATGCCAAATGAGTAAGGTCGTAGATATTTTAAAAAGCGTGGAAGCAGTAATAACCGACAGCCATTTTGTCGGGACTTCCGGTAAACACTTTGCCACTTATATTAATAAAGATGCGCTTTATCCGCACACCAAACAAACCAGCAAGATTTGCCAGATGTTTGCCGAAAAAGTTAAAGATTTGGAAATTGACGCAGTAGTCGGGCCGGCCCTGGGAGGGATTATTTTGTCTACCTGGACGGCTCATCATTTATCCGAAATTAAAGGCAGGGAAATTTTGGGCGTATACACCGAAAAGGATGCCAGCAGCAATCAAGTATTTACCAGGGGTTACGACAAAATTGTTGCGGGCAAGAAAATCCTGGTTGTGGAAGACTTGACCACTACCGGCGGCAGCGCCAAAAAAGTCGCTGAGTCAATTAAAAACGTGGGTGGGGCGGTAGCGGCCATAATAGTTATGGTCAACCGCAGCCCCAAAGAAGTTACCAGCGAATACTTTGGCGCTCCGTTTTACGCTTTGGACGTTGTGGAAGTGCCAACTTATGACGAAGCCGACTGCCCGCTATGCAAAGCCGGCGTGCCGATTAATACCAAAATCGGCCATGGCAAAAAATATTTGGAAAGCAAAATGAAGACTTAATTTTCGTGTCATTGCGAGGAGCTTATAGGTAATTAATCAGGTGACGAAACAATCCCATTAAAAGATAAGATTGCTTCGCTCGGATGCACTCACTCGCAATGACAAAGTATCTTTATGATTATTGATAAATACAACAGGCGTGTTGATAAAACAAACTCGTTGGTTTGCGTCGGCCTGGACAGCGAGTTTGCCAAATTGCCGGAAAAATTTCGGCAGATGGAAAATCCCCAGTTTGAATTTAATAAATGGATTATTGACCAGACCGCGGAATTTGCCGCTTGCTATAAACCCAACATTGCTTTTTATGAAGCTCGGGGCGACCAAGGAATCAAAGAGCTGAAAATGACTATGGAATATCTGCAAAAAAATTACGCAGATATTTTTACCATTTGTGATGCCAAACGCGGAGACATCGGCAATACCAATAACGGCTATATAACTTCAATTTTGGACTGGCTGGGTTTTGACGCTATAACTTTGCACTCTTATTTTGGCAGTGAGTCATTAAAGCCTTTTCTTGACCGAGACGATAAAGGATTAGTCATTCTTTGCCGGAGTTCTAATCCAGGCGCGGGCGAGCTGCAAGACCTTGTAGCGCAGGCCATGGGCCTGCCTTTATGGCGAATCATCGCGGAAAAAACTGCGAACGAGTGGAATAAAAATCAAAATTGCATGCTCATGGTCGGCGCGACTTATCCGGAAGAGATGAAGATCGCCCGATCGATTACTGGCGATATGACAATTTTAGTGCCCGGCGTAGGCGCCCAGGGCGGCGATATTAAGGCAACTGTCACAGCTGGCCTGAACGATGAAAAACGAGGTCTAATTATTAGTTCCTCCCGTGGTATAATTTTTGCCGCTGATCCTGCAGCCGAAGCAAAAAAAATGCGAGATGAAATTAATCAATATCGATAAATGATTTTTACAACTGGGACATTAATTTTAGCCGCCGGGGTGTTCCTCGGTTTTTTTACTCAAACAATTGTCGGCTTTGCCTCGGCGCTGGTTGGCTTCCCATTTTTACTGACCCAATATAATTTGCAGGAAGCCACGAGCTTTTTGTCTTTTTACTATATAATTTTTAGCATTGTCTTGGTTTATAAAAATCGGAAAGATACAGATAAAACTGTTTTTAAAGCCATCGCGCTGCCGGCCGCGGCCGGCTACCTAACCGGATTTTTAATTTTAGCCGCGGTTAGTCCGATATGGCTAGAAAAAGGCTTGGGGGTGTTCGTGATTTGTTATTCTATTTATGAATGGAATTTTAAAAAGACTTTCCGCCTCCCAAAAATTCTGTTTAACTTATTGGGTTTCATTGGGGGGGTGATTGGCGGGATATTTAGCAGTGGAGCGACATTTTTCGCGCCAGTCGTAGGCAGCCGCGTCAAAAACGGCGTGGTTTTGCGCGCCACGCTCATGGCAATTTTTGCCATTGCCAACTTTATCCGCTTCCCATTTGTCGTAGCTACCCACCTTTTAACGAAACGAATTTTTATGGAATCTTTAATCCTCTTTCCCGTCTTTATTCTCGCGCTTTATGTCGGCCACGCCGTTTATAAATACATTAGCGAGCAACTGTTGCGCAAGCTGATTTTAGTATTTTTGATTATCTCCGGCGTAATGTTTTTGGTAAAATAGAATTATGTATAAACTCATCCGGCCGTTAATTTTTAAGGCCTCATCCGACCCGGAAACCATGCATAGGGCAATGATGACGCTTTTGCATATGGTTGGAGCTACTCCTCCCCTTTCTTGGATTGAACGGCAGATATTTGAGTTTGCTGATGATAGACTGAATCAAAATATTTTCAACATCAATTTTAAAAATCCGGTCGGGCTGGCCGGTGGGTTTGATAAGCACGCCGAGGCTTTACAGGGTTTTGCCAATTTGGGTTTTGGATTTTTGGAAATCGGCACAGTAACTAAACTTTCACAACCAGGCAATCCGAGACCGAGAATTTTTCGGTTGGAAAAAGATAAAGCGCTCATTAATCGTATGGGCTTTAATAATAGTGGGGCCGACGCTCTAGCCAAACGCTCACTATCAAAAAAAGGTAACGGCGTGCCAATTGGCATTAATTTAGGCAAATCTAAACTTACGCAACTAAATGAGGCTACGGAAGATTATTTATATTCATTTAAAAAACTTTATAATTTTGGCGACTACTTTGTTGCAAATATCAGCTCCCCCAATACCCCAGGGCTAAGACAGCTTCAAGATAAGCAGATGCTAACCGATATAGTTACAGCCTTAAATGATTTTAAAGGCAAACAACAATTAAAAAAACCAGTCTTTGTTAAAATCGTAGTCGACTTTACTTTAGAAGCCATAGATGAAATCCTGCAAGTCTGTCGTGATTACAAAATCGACGGCATAATCTCAAGCAATACCAGCGTTGGCCGGGAAGGATTAAGCAAGGACCCCCGGGAAGCCGGCGGGTTAAGCGGCAAGCCTATCAGGCAAAAATCAACGGATTATATCAGACACATTCATAAACAATATCCGGCCTTGCCGATTGTTGGCGTGGGCGGAATTTTTAGCGCCGGGGATGCCTACGAAAAAATCAAAGCAGGAGCCAGCCTAGTACAAATTTACACCGGCCTGATTTACGAGGGCCCGGGACTGGTTAAAAAAATCAACCAGGGGCTGGTCAAACTTTTGGAACGCGACGGGTTTAAAAACATCAGCGAGGCGGTGGGGATTGAAGCAAGATAATCATTAGTTGTCATTACGAGGAGTGCAGCCGACGAAGCAATCTCCTTTTAATAAAAGATTGCCGCGCCCTCGGCTGCACTCGGGCTCGCAATGACACTGGCAGGCTTGATGATTATCAGGTTTTCGATTATAATTGGTAAGCAAATTTAATAATTAGCCCGGGTGGCGGAATTGGTATACGCTTACGCTTGAGGTGCGTACGCCCGCAAGGGCTTGAGGGTTCGAGTCCCTCCTCGGGCACCATAGTCAAACTAAATCCAATTTCAGAGATTTTTTCATGGGCTGCCTCTACGGCAGCCCATTGAATTTCAGGGCTTCCGTGCAGCTGACAATTCTGCAGAAATAGGTTCGAGCCAAAGATTTTTTGTGCAGCGGATTTTTTGGGATGCAGTTCTGCGCCTTGCGTGATTGCGCCCAGGTTTTCTGCGTCTTTCAGCCATTCTTTGTATGGTTCGAGCCAATTATTCTGGCCTTGTCCAAGACGGGCAATTTGCTCCTCCAAAGACTTCTTTTGAGAGACTAAATTGTTCCTGTCGGTTCGGTAGTCTTCCTGTTCAATATCCTGGTCCAAATACATTTCTTTAAGTCTTTGGAGCTTGCGGTCTATATCGGTTATCTTTGACCGCAAATCTTGGACAACGGCAGCCGTGGTTTTAGCTGAATCATTATTGTCTTGCTCAGCCCTTCTTAGTAATTCCACTGCCCAGTCTTTAGGCATAATATACCTTTTTAATAAATTTGATAACTCCGTATCTAAAGCCTCCTGCCGGATGAACGGCTGGGAACACTTTATATTTTTCTTGGTGCAGCGGTAGTAAACATGACCTTTTTGGGTTTCAGCGGTAATCATCCGGCCGCATTCCCCGCACTTTACAAGCCCGCACAAAGGCTTGGGGTCACTGGCTTTCCTGTGAGGCTTGCCACGTCCAGCCAAAACTTCCTGCACTTTATCAAAAAGTTGCTTAGTGATGATTGGCTGGTGCTTACCCTCGTAAAGTTGACCTCCATAACGAAACAGGCCGCAGTAAAAAGGGTTAGCCAAAATGTAGCCGACTTGGTCGCGTTTAAGTGGCCGATCGCCCTTACTGTCGTTCCTTTTTATCTTTCTTGTTTTAATCCCATTTTCAAAAAGGAACAAGGCAATATCTTCCAGGCGGGAGCAGTTTTGGGCATACAGCTCAAAAGCTTCCTTGAGAATTTTAGATTTCTTTTTATCAACAACCACGGTTTTAGTTCTTGGGTCATTAATGTATCCAAGCGGGGCAATGCCTGGATAATCCCCGCGTTCAGCTTTTTGATAAAGTCCGCGTTTGGTATTGGAACTTAAATCCAAAATATACTGGTTAGCCATAC
>Ga0207143_1061_pt2 | contig 11100 bp, 10 predicted proteins | sample Alteio_BWMinHeat_3_FD_153566 | JGI IMG/M metagenome (GOLD analysis project Ga0207143, IMG submission 153566) | Enriched cells from forest soil in Barre Woods Harvard Forest LTER site, Petersham, Massachusetts, United States -... | ecosystem: Environmental > Terrestrial > Soil > Temperate forest >... | reverse complement strand
TGCATCAGATTTTGTTGCAGGGGGATCAAGAATGAATGTTTTCAACAAAATGAAACAAGTCATTGGAGAAATGAAAGAAGAATCTTACAGAATGCTTTTTTGGAATTCCAACAATGATCAGGCTTTTTTTCGTGATGGTGTATCGGTTCTTCCCTTCGAAGTCAAGAAAGCAACATTGGACCAAACGTTTAAGTACATCGAGCCTCAAATTAAAAATAATTGCCTGACATTCCCACATCTGGCGTTCACTAATATTCCAGAAAAATGGATTTCCGACAAAGATATCACACATATCTACTATTTTACTGACGGACAAATCGGATATGGAAGTTGCTCAGCATATGAACTTACGGATTTGAAGCAAAAATTGGCTGATTCCATTGTTCGACTGTTTGACAAGCACAACAATATCCAATTGAATATCGTGACAGTGGAAACCAATTCGTATGATTTCGGGAATATTGAATCTATGGCCAAAGCGGCCGGATGCGATATCTACAAGATCGTAACCGAAAAAAAGTTGACGAAGTACATCACTAAATTTATGTCCATTACTCCAAACAATTTGAATGGATTCTTGCACATTAACAAGATTACACCACCTGCTGGGCATATCCCGTACAGTGATAGTTATTTTTCGGAATTGAAGACCAACGAGTTTATTCAATATATTTATGAGAAAATCAATGAAACAAAATCTGAAGACGAATTGTTGAAGATTGTTCAGAATCTTTCGGTTACTCTGTCGTTCCTGATCAAAGACAAACCAGAGAACATCAAGTCGTCGATTATTAGGAATTTCTGTGGAATGTTCAGACAAACAACGCTCGATCCTCTGTTTGTCAATTTCATTTTGACCGAGTCTATTAAGAGAGAAAATGATGGTCAAGCCAACATTTTTGCCGAGTACCGTGCCAAACTGAAAAATCTTTTCAAAGAAGCCAATGAACTTTTGTTCAAGAGCGTTAAAGATGCATTGGGTGCAGAAAAAACATTCTGTACTATTCCGTTCGAAAACGTAATTGTTACAGGAGCAACACAGTTTATTGACTCACCTGTATCAGTTGCCAACAAATCGTATCAACAAGCATCTGTTGCTCTGAACAACATTATTGTTCCCATTATCCCATTGGAAACTAAGAATCTTTCTCCGATGAACGAGCAATGTCTGAGACAATGGATTCGTGCTACAGTTGGAAAACTGTTCAGAATCGATCCATTGGGAGATCTCATTATTTTCATGGTTATGGGAATTATGTTGAGAGTCATCAGTTCTGACGTAGACCAAACTATCAAAGATTGTTACAGGCATCTAGTTACCGTTATGCTAAGAAAGAAACGTCTGAACACCAACGTTACCGAACTTGAGAGATTGGAACAAGGAGAACTGCCAATTCCTAATTCAGGAAAAGTCGAGGAATTTTACAAGTATATGAACTCTGTTCAACAATATCTGGGAATGACAGATTACAACCCACTAACAATGTGGTATATTCTCTGTTCTGCAACTGGAAACCACAAGCTGACAGCTAAACAGTCTAACCATTGCTCTGAAGCAGTTCAACAAAACGGGCTGGAACAAAAGACCATCATGGAAACAGTGATGGCAAGAATCAGAGAACAAAAGATGACATTCAGATGTGTTAATCTACCGGTCGAACTTGCACTGGAGTACGATTGTCCGATTACTCTCGAAAATGTCTCGAAAACAGGTGGTCACAAGATTTTGGAGCACCAGACAGTAACAGGTTATATGTGTAGCCCAAACTATGTACTGTCAGAAACTGGTTATTCTGATTTGATTCGCAGTAACAATTGTGTTTGTCCGGTTTGTTACACTCGACTGACTCAAGCCAATTTCCAGAAAGTTGATCCGAAACCAGATTTCGATCTTGCAACTCTACAAGTATTTGACAAAAATACCAAAGATATTTTTAGAACTTCCGAATCTGATAAAGGATCTAGAGCTGTTCCGAGCGGTGCACCGAAATCAAATCAGACACAAACCCAAAGACCGACTAGAAATGGTGGTCTAAGAATGGAAGGCAAAGGAACTGTTATTGTTCTGGAAGGAACAGTAGGTAGCGGTAAATCGACGTTTGCATCCATGATCAAAGAAGAGATCGAGAAGAAAGGTGGTATTTGTATTGTTGAGGGAACAGACAAGTATTGCAAAAATGGATCAACAATCCAAGAAGCAGTCAGAACTGTTACCGAAGAACTTCTGAAACTATCAGGAAGTACAAATCCCCTAACTGTCGCGGTTATCGATACCTGCGGAGATCGCAAAGGTAAACTGATCTTTGATATTGATTTCTCTGGATGGAATCGACAAACTGTCCGACCTAACTTTAACCAACAAAGAATCAAACAATATTTAGCATGGTCTCTCCGTAATGTGTTGATGCGCGAACCACACAATGCCATGACCAATTACTATCTTGAACCAACGACTGCAGGATTCGGTAAATGTGTTGAGATTCATTCCAAGAAGTCTAATGGAGTTTTTGGAAAGAAGCAATCCAAACTGTTTGATGTCCAACCATCAACCAAAGAAATGGCACTCAAGATGATTGCTGAAAATGCTGACAGTTACAGAGATTTTCTGGCAGAAAGCATGCCACTGAACGAACAAGTCCAAAAGTTGTTGGCTAGTATTTAATTGTATGTACAGATGATCTAGGATTAGACATAAGTATTTTTTTTATTTTTACAAAAAAAATGAAAAATAGATTTATCTATTATCCTGTTTGATTTTTCATTTAAACAGAGAGATGCAAGACCTTAAGAAAGTGTTAGCTTTCTGGTTTCCTGATTCCAAGTATCAAGATTTCTGGTTTTCGAACCAAAAAGATCTTGAGATCAAAACTCAATTTTATGAAATGTGGGATACTTTGAAAAATATGAGTATTGATCAGTTAAAAATATTAGTCGGATGTGACAAAGATTCTCTGTTAGCGATAATTATTTGTTTGGATCAATTTACCAGAAACATACTCAGGGATCACGATAGATCGAGTTTTAAAAACACAGATGATCTGTCGATCAAACTGTTAGAAAATTTAGATGAAATTATCAATCAGTTTCCTGTCAATCGAAGAATTTTTCTTCTATTGCCGTTTCGTCATCAAAGAACAACCGTAATGTTAGATCGATGTATGCAATTTATCCAAGTAATGGAAAAAGAATCAAAATCAACTTCTCAACAAGAAAATATTATTCGACGTTTCAAAACAGCCACTTTACAAGATTATGCAAAAGTAACTGATACTCTCAGATTTTTGGACGAGAAAATAGACACAGAGAATCATATTTACGGAAATGACAAAGAGCTACTTGAAGATATTTTTGACACTCAATGTTCCAAGTATTCTGGTAAATTTTTCAAGCATCAACAATTTGTTTCTACTAATCAAATTTACATCGAGACTTTGAAATGCATCAAGAAATATCAGATCAAATCACCAATAATCAGTTTATCTGGTGGTGTGGATTCTATGGCACTATTTTATGTTTTGAATAATTTATTGATTGATCGAAAGATTTCAAAATTTGTAGCTGTTCATTTGGATTATGGGAACAGACCTGAATCAAAAGATGAAGCTAAATTTCTCCAGAATTGGTGTCAATATTTCCAAATACCATTTGTAACCAGACGAATTGAACATCTAAAGCGAAAATATACACACGATCGAGTTTTCTACGAATCAGAAACCAAAAAGATTCGTTTTGCTTTGTATCGGGAAACTATTCATCGATATGAATGCGATGCAGTTATGCTGGGACATCACAAAGACGATTTGGTTGAAAATGTTTTGATGAATATTACCAAAGCAGGTGATATATTGGATCTATTTACAATGAAAGATCATCACGTGATTGATATGATTCCAATATCTAGACCAATGCTTGGTGTCAGTAAATCGGTAATCTATGAACTGGCGCATAAGATAGAGATTCCATATTTTAAAGATACAACACCAATTGATTCAATGCGCGGGAAGTTACGTCACATTGTTATTCCTGCTTTAGAAGAAATTGTTCCATCAGTTAGACAAAATATATTCGAAGTAGGAAAATCTTCCCAAGAATGGAAAGCAGTTGTTGATCACCAGATCATTGAGCCAATTGTTCCAACAAAGCGCGCGTATGGATTTACCATTCAATGGGAAACACAGTACAAAGATTTGGGAAATTCTTGTTGGCAACGTATTTTAAGTAAAATGTTTCATAGCCAAAATATCAGGATGATCAGTAACAAGAATCTAATCAATTTAATTGATTGGTTTCAAACATACGATAGAAAGAGTGAACATTCTAACAAGATAGTAAAACTTTCTAATGATCATGTTGCATTTTTTGATCGGACTCCTTTTCGAAGACTGTTGGTATTTCTCAGATCAGACATGATCAATAAACATAAAATTCCAGAAAATTTCTTGGTTCAAAATGATAAAATCAACACAATAACTCTCGGGAATTGGGATGTTTGTGTCACAATAAATACTACTGAGAATGTTCGCGACAGAATCAATAGCATCGATATACTGGACGGAAAGTTCGAATACTTTTACAGGTCTTGCGAACATTGTCGATATCAGACCGGATCTGATAAACGTGATGTTCCGACCGGATCCGATAAACTTGATGTTCCGACTGGATCCGATAAACTTGATGTTCCGACCGGATCATTGGGACAAATCAGTTATGGAGCAGGACACAAAAAGTCAATTTCTAGAGCTTTGTTCAAACATCTTGCTATCAGTAAATATATTCCTAAAATTTCTTTTGGCGTTGCTTGTTTTGAATGCTTAAAACAAAACAAGTACATTGTCTACAAAATTTCATACAAGTATAACATTTGAATGTTTCATAACATCTATTGTGAGCTTGCGAACTGAGCGAGCTTCGAGCGAAATAAAACTTTAGTTTTATTATGTGAGCTTGCGAACTGAGCTATAGCGAATTAATAGTCTTTATTTCCTAGATAGGCTGCCCATAATCCGACACCAATAAACAGAGATACTACTCCCGAGAATGCCATACCAAATGTTCTTGCAGTGGGATCAGCAATAGTAATTATTAGAATGACCAATGCCAAAATAAAAAAGATAATTGACGATATAGACCATACATTTAGTTCAAACATGCTGTTATATTGATTCACAGGGATAAAAATATTTTTAAACATTTAGTCGCATTCTTTAAGAGAAAATTGTATCATTAACGCAATTGGTAATAAGATCAATAGAACACCAGATGATAGATATAGCGTATCGTTTTCATTGGAGCTACGAACAATAATCATGATACCAATAACAATAATCATACATGCAAATACATAAAAAAACCAGTTTTCCATTATTTATAACTTATATCAAAGATTATTATATTCAGTATCTCCATGATTCTTGTAATGATTTATCCCAATATTGTGAGAATAAATAAAGAGATAAAAGTAACAGCGCGAAGGAAACTATATACAAAACAATATTATTGCCGTCATATCCATATTTTAAAGACACTAGCGAAAGAACAAATGCAACGATCGAAAATAAAAGTAATAAAAGTGTTGGAAACATTATTTATAATAAAATTTAGAATAAATTATACTTGTGGGACAAACAAAGTGACAGCTAAGAGAAGTTATATCGAGATTTTTAAACAAATTAGTGATATGGAGAATCTTCTGGTTCTGTTATTCCCCATACAATTAGAGCACAGCCACCAATAAACAACAACAACCACAACCAAAACAAACCATTATTTTGTTTCTGCGTATTAAAATAAAAAAACTACAAGACTCAGAACTATCAAAAGTGTTCCTATCAAAATCAACAAAAGTACCATTTCGTGTGTTATATTCTTTGCACAGAATAAATTTTACTTGTTGTTTCGTAAATATTTAATAATCATAATCATAATCATCATCTGATTCACCTATAGCTCCATACATGAGCAAACATATACCAATAACTAGTAATATGATTGCCAGTGCTAGCAAACCTTTATTGCTATCTTTATAATAAAAAGTAACAACACTTAGAACAATCAGAATAATGCCAAAAATGAAGAGCCAAAGTAACATTATATGTATTATATCTGTAATGGAGAAAAATGATTTCAAAATATTTTATTTTACAATCTAGATATTTTCAAAATAGATATTTTCAAAATATCGAGTTTAAACAAATGTAAGTCAAGTCAAACAGATTGTTCAAGAAAGTGTTGAAGATTGGTTAGAGTCTAACCAATCAAAATACCAAAGTCACTGAACAAGTATATTTGATACACATACAAGAATATTGATAATGAAATTAGATAATAACAATACTAGTCAAACTATCTACAAGTTTTTTAAACGTCGTGTAATGTAACATAAATGGATCACGGATTCTAAGTCTTGGCAGTAAATTTCTTTGCAACATTAATGGATTGATTTTTTCAAGATATAGTTGTCCAAAACAACATTTGTACTTATTTATGATAAATTCTATCAGATAATTCACTGCAAAATAATTTTCCTTAAATGTGAATATCATTTTGGAGAATCTCTGTATTTGAAAAATCGTATTGACTCCCAACCAACCATGGTCTTCAAATTCGCATATTTTTTTGATAGCATACACAATATCCATTTGATTACTCAAATATTCGATAACTTTTTGATTATCTGTCATTATGGCTCTTATAAAACAATTGTTGCCAAGACTATTTTGATAATTTGGATCCATTTTCCGCTCCTCAATCAAATATTTGACAACGTTTAAACAATTGAATTCGCATGCAATATCCAGATAAGTTTGTTCTTTATCACAATAATCAAGATTCATTTTTAGTTCATCAATCGCATATTTTATAACATCAACATGTTCGTTGTACTTAAGAATTTCTTTAAAAAAATTTTGGTTTTCAGTAAAATTATTTTTGACATTGTATTTTTGTTCCAAGAATCTAATAATCCTCATATCAGCGTAACATAATGCTTTTGCAAAAAAATATTGTTTTTTATAATGATCCCATACCTCATTGTATTTTTGTACTACATATTCATAATTATTTTGTCCGATTTGGAAAAACAGATCATATTGTTCATCCAACAATCCAAGATATGAATATGTATTCTCGTATTTTTCATTGTTTGTAAAAAGTCCAACAGTATTCTCGTAAATTGTTTGTAAATTCGATGAACCGAACATCATCATTATATTACTCATTTTCATAATATCTTGATGTTCTTTTAATTTCAATTTTTATAATTGTTCGCAAATAATTGCATAATTTCTTAGAAAAATTTTCCTGCTAGACCAACAATATATATGTGCGCCATTTTTATGTATTTGTTTGTTATAAAAAATGTATCAATGTAACAATATTTTCAATATTTATTGGAATTTTCACATTTAAACTATCCACATGTTTTGTAAATGTCGCGTAATCTAATGTAAATGGATCACGGATTCTAAGTCTTGGCAGTAAATATCTTTGTAACATTAACGGATTGATTTTTTCAAGATATAATCGTTCGGAACAAAATTCGTCACCATGTATATTTATAATATATTCTATCAGATAATTCACCGCAAAATAATTCTCCCTAAATGCAAATATCATTCTAGAGAATCGCTGTATTTGAAATCTACCGTAAATTCCAACCCACCAACCATAATGTTCAGTACGGCATATGTATTTGATTGCATATACAATATCCATTTGGTTGCTCAAATATTCAATAACTTTTTGATTGTCATTCAAGATAGCTCTCACAAAACAATTGCTACCAATATCACTCTCACGATTTGGATCCATTTTCTGTTCTTCGATCAAATATTTAACAACATTTAAACAATTGAACTCGCATGCAATGTCCAGATAAGTTTTTTCGTAATGATGATATCCGGGATTTATTTTTAGTTCATCAATCGCATATTTTATAACATCAACATTTTTGTTGTACTGAAGTATTTCTTTAAAAAATTCTTCGTTTTCAATAAAATTCTTTTTAACATTGTATTTTTGTTCCAAGAATCTAATAATCCTCATATCAGCGTAAGATAATGCTTTTGCGAAAAAATGTTGTTTTTTACGATAATCCCATATCACATTATATTTTTGTACCACATATTCATAATTATTTTGTCCAATTTCGTAAAATAAATCATATTGTTCGAAAGATATTTCAGGGCTTGGAAATGTATATTTGAATTTTTCATCGCTTGTAAAAAATCCAATAGTATCCTCATAAATTATTTGTAAATTCAATGGACTAAACATTTTACTGATATCAATCACTCTTAAGATATCATGATATTCTTTTATTTTCATTTTTTAGTTGTTCAAATATTTGATATATTTACTAGCAATATTGTGTTATTTTTTGTTCAGCTAATGTATTGTCGTGATATAAATGTGTCGTGATTTTGAGAGTTCTGTCTTGGCTGGGACATTTAGTTATTTGACAGCGCTTATTCTATATAATCGGAATATTGGTTATGACAGATGGCTGGCTCTAATTATATTTTCATTTAGTTCCATTCAATGGGCCGAAGCAATAATTTGGAAAAATCTTGATAACGATATCAACATGACTATTACTAGTTACTTGATCCCAATAATTTTGGCATCAGAAGGATTATTCTCGTTGATTGGTGCGAGTATGTATGAAACAGTTGATCCATATATGTGGGTTATCTATATCGTTATTTTCTTTGCAATTATTCTTGGTTGGTCCAAAACATCTGGATCAAAAGTTGTCGATGGTAATTTATCGTGGAGACCTGTTGATTGGTCTGCCAATTTAGCGTTCGCCGTGTATTTGATTGTTCCGGTTTACATGTATATGCACGATGAATTGATGAAAAATACTTTAATAGTTTTTACATTAGGATCATTGGCATACGCTATAATAAACAATAGTAAATCGATTAGCAGTAATTGGTGTTATTATGCTAATATTGCATCGGTCATTGCTTTATCGAGACCTTATGTCCCTCTGTAATTTTATATGTCGACAACACTGTTTAGATTATCAACGAGTTCCTTGAATGTTGTGTAGTCCAACGTAAATGGATCGCGAATATTACATATTTTCCATATATTTTTTTTGAACATTAATGGATTGATGTTTTTACGCCTTAAAAACATACAACAGACTTGTTTGCCATATATATTTGTAACGTGTTCTAATAAATAGTTCAATGCAAAATAATTTTCCTTGAACAAAAGTATCCTTTCAATTGATATTTGATATCTATAAACATAATAATCAGTATTATGTACCCTGTATTTGATTGGTCGATCTGTATCGCATATTTTTTTTACAGCGTACACAATATCCATTTTATCGCTTAAATATGTGATAATTTCTGGTTTGTGACCTTCCATTGATTTTATTAGACAATTATGACCATATATATCTTGACAATTTGGATCCATTTTTCGTTCTTCGATCAAATATTTAACAACATCTAAACAATTATGTTCACATGCAATCATCAGACAATTTACATGTCTATGATCAAAATAATCAAGATTCATTTTTAATTCGTCGATCATGTATTTTATGACATCAATGTTACGATTATGTTTTATCGCTATCTTAAAATATTCATCGTTTTCGATAAAATTTTTCTTAACGTTGTATTTTTGCTCCAAGAATCTAATTATCCTCATATCAGCCCACAATAATGCATCTGCGAAAAGTATTTGTTTTTTTAAATCATCCCATATCCATACTTCATTGTAGTTTTGAATTACATATTCATAATTATTGTGTACAATTGCGATCACTAAATCGTTTTGTTTTCTCGAAAATATAGGATGTTCACCATCATAATTATATTTTTGATTGTTTTTGAAAATTCCAACAGTATTATCGTATATCGTTTGTAAATTCATCGAGCCTAATATTATATTGATATGAATTATTCTCATGATCTTTTTCTAATTTTCGAAAATTCAATTTTTTAAATTTGTGACTTTAGCAACAAATAAAAAAATGGTGGTTTCGAAAATTCTTAATTTTAGAAAATTTAAATTTGCACGCTTAATTTGTCAACAAGTTTCGTAAATGTTATATAGTCCAATGTAAATGGATCATGGATACTAAATATTTTCAACAATTTTTTCTTAAGTATTAATGGATTAATGTTTGAGAGTTCTAAACGTGTAAAACAGTATGCTTTACCATACATATTTATAGCGAATTCTAACAAATAATTCAATGCAATATAATTTTCACTGGACAAAACGATCATTCTATTGCATTTGTCCATTGAATACATTCTAAAATCAAGATATGTTAGAATATTATCTATTTTATTTCGTAACTCTTGTTCTATTTCACAAATTTTTTTAACAGCATACACAACATCCATTTTATCGCTTAAATATTTTATAATTTTATCGTTGTATCCTTGTATTGAGCGTGTCAAACAATTGCAACCAAATATATCTAGACAATTTGGATTCATTTTTCGTTCTTCGATCAAATATTTGACAACATCTAAACAATTATATTCACATGCAATCATTAGGTAATTTCCAGTTTTGATATCAAAATATTCGAGATTCATTTTCAGTTCATCAATCGCATATTTTATGACATCAACATTTCTATTAAGTTTTATCACTTCTTTAAAAAATTCCTCATTTTCAATAAAATTCTTTTTGACGTTGTATTTTTGTTCTAGGAATCTAATAATTTTCATATCAGAATGACATAATGCTCTTGCAAAAAAATATTGTTTTTTACGATGATCGAGTACTTCGTTGTATCGATCAAATACATATTCATGTTCGTTACACATTATACGTAATAATAAATTGCCTTGTTTTCCTGATAATTTTGGCCTTCGTATTGGTTCTTCATATTTTTTGTTACTTTTGAAAATTCCAATAATATTATCACGTATGAAATTGGACATTTTATTTATTTCATATCGTTATGGATATGATATATTCTTAAAATTTCAAATTTTTCATTTGTAGTTTTAAAAATTGAAAAATCAAAATATCTGGATGTTTTGTTAACAAATCGATTTATAACAAATTATCGATTTCTTAAATTCTCAAATCATGTCTAATCCAGTTGTTGAAAAA
>Ga0207143_1088_pt1 | contig 11134 bp, 6 predicted proteins | sample Alteio_BWMinHeat_3_FD_153566 | JGI IMG/M metagenome (GOLD analysis project Ga0207143, IMG submission 153566) | Enriched cells from forest soil in Barre Woods Harvard Forest LTER site, Petersham, Massachusetts, United States -... | ecosystem: Environmental > Terrestrial > Soil > Temperate forest >... | reverse complement strand
GCTTGAATTGGGGCGCATGGTGTCGCCTGATAACTATGATCCCAAGACCTGGAACGCTAATCCGAATCATTTTACACGAGCCAAATTACCGGGGATGATTAGATCGATCATTGATCATTTGACGAATGGCGAGGTGAAGGAAACTGGTTTTACGGTATCTGAGGAGCAGCGGTCTGACACAAAGCTGTCCGCGAGGGGCCGTTTGAATTTTAATGGCAAAGATTACTCGTTTGCCATACACGACAAGCGTTTTGTGCCCAAAGAGCGCAACCAAGGCTATCACCCTGAATATCTTGATATATTGGGTGGGCGTATGGATTCTGTCGCTGGCTCTCCCGCTTGCATGATTAGCATAGAGTTTGCTTTAACACCCAAAGAGCTCGAAGAAAAGTTCAAAAAGAAAGAACCAATTGATTGCACAAAAATTACAGCGATCTATACCAACAAAGAAAAAGGTTGGAAGGTGGATTCGGAAAGTCGCGAGGGAATTAAATATGCGTGTACGCCCCATCCCATTCCTCGAGAAGAAATTTTTCCCGAAATTTATAAATTGAATAAACATATAAAAGAATATGAAACGCATTTGCAGCACACCATGAGTGGTGGGTTCTTGAGAAAAGAAAAATGGAATATTGTAGAAAAAATGAAAGAAATAATGGATAGCCCGTCCATTTTGCAGCAGGATAAACTTGCCCGAATTAATGCCTATTTAAACGAAAAAGCAGAATACACAAACACACCAGGAAAAACGAATCGCGATATTTTATCGGATCACCGCGATCCACTTGCGCTTCGTATTTTCGCCAACATCGGCCACGTTCTTACCTTAGGCATCGTCTCTAAGGTAACAAAAGGAACCTTTGCATTTTGGAAGACGCATGGTGAGGCGCTTGCTGATGAGGTGGCGGAGGAAGTGAAGAGGCCGAAAAACGGATAACGCTGATTTCGCACGGTTCGAGAGGCAAATTTTTTTGATAAATTAAATCCAGGCTGAAAGCCTGGCAGCCCGTCAGGGCCCAGCCTAGGGCAAGACGCGCTCTTTGCGTCGACGCCCTAGGAAAGAAATGACAAAACATTCCACATTCTCAAATTAAAACACAGAGCACTGAAGGTGCGATCTCTAGTCACGCGCTTTCAGCGCTTTCCATGAATATAGGAAGGAGAGGGAAATTACGTTGCGCTTTTCCTAGGGTTACGCGACGCAAAAAGCGCGTCGCTAACCCTAGGCTGGGCCCTGACGGGCTACCAGGCTTTCAGCCTGGAATTTGCATTTTTTATTTTTTAAATTTTTTACGCGACGCAAAAAGCGCGTCGCTAGGCTGGGCCCTGACGGGCTATCAGGCCTTCGGCCTGAAAAGGATGTTTGTTATTTTTACACAATTCAATGATAATAATGGTTAAATCATGAATCGGAAGGAACCGCTAATGAATCTAACTCTCTGGTTACCTGCTATGTTTTTTCTTGGCCTGATTGCGATGGCTGTCTGTTATTTATTTTTGTTGGCGTGTGAAGAAGTCTAATGGCTGAGGGGATGCGATGATTTATTTGACGGCGATTGTGGTGGTTTTGGTTTTTTTCTATTTGATTGTGACATTGCTGAGGCCGGAGTGGTTTTGAAAGAGTGCGGGATTTAGGCAGTGATGAGAGAGAATAGCAACACCCTCACCCCGACCCTCTCCCGCAATCATCGACAAAGCTCTTACCAACTTCACAGGGCGGGAGAGGGAGTTCATGACAACCCGCCACGACAAGGAAACTGAGAAAGGGTTCATGACAAGATGGAGCAAAGAAACGGAGAGGGAGTCTTTGTCCTAGCTAGGAAGTCACCCTCTCCCGCCCTCAGGTGTTTACAAGAAAACTGAAAGTGGTTGTGGGAGAGGGTCGGGGTGAGGGTAATAACGAATTAAAAGGAATTAATTGTGTTCATTCAAACTTGGCTTCTCCCGTTTTCCTTGTTGGCAGTAGCGACGATAGTGGCCTTTCCGTTAAGCCGCTATTTAGCCTGGATCATGGATGGAAAATATCACCCCTTACCCGTATTCGGTTGGTTCGAAAAACGATTTAATACCGGCCCGCAAAATTGGAAACAATATGCAGGTTCATTGTTACTCTTTAATACGGTGTTATATGTCTTTGGGTTTCTCATTCTCGCCTTACAACCCTGGCTGCCATTGAATCCGGATGGTAAAACCATGTTAGCGCCGAGTACCATTTTTAATAGTGTCGCCTCTTTTATGACGAATACCGATCTTCAGCATTATGCTGGGGATCAACAACTATCAAATTTCAGCCAAATATTTTTTGGGATCACCAATTTATTTATCTCAGCTGCTATTGGGTTGAGCGCATTAGTCGCCATTATTCGCGCTTTACGCAGTGATCCTTCCATGGGTAATTTCTTTTTAGATATTTGGCGCGTGGTCGTTTATTTATTTATTCCTCTCGCTTTTGTTTTTGCGCTGATTTTTATGCAACAAGGCAGCCCCATGACATTTCAAAGTTCTTACCAAGTGGCTACCCTTGAAGGGGTCAAGCCTCAAACCATAGTCGTAGGCCCCGTCGCTGCATTTGAAGCAATGAAAATGTTAGGGACGAATGGCGGTGGATTTTATGGCATGAACTCCGCACATCCCTATGAAAATCCCACTGCAGTTTCCAACTTCTTTAATACGCTAGCCATGATGATTTTTCCATTTGCTTTGGTGTTGATGTATGGCCGTATGTTGAATCAAAAAAAACATAGTATGGTTATCTTTATTGTGATGTTGAGTTTAATGGCGTCCACCATTATTTGGACTATTTGCTTTGATACCTTACAACCCAACCCTGGATTAACCGCACACGAAGAAAGAACGTATACCATCACAAACCCCACACTTTCTTTTGGTAAGCAACCCATGATATTGCCGATGGTTGCCGGTTTACCGGTGGATCAACATTTGGGGAATCTTGAAGGAAAAGAAATGCGTTTTGGAACATCAGCTGGTGCAACGTTCGCAGCACTCACCACCGATGTCACTTGCGGTGCGGTGAATGCTGAAGCAGACAGCTTAAATCCCATTTCTACTTTGTCTCCGATGACGGGCATGTGGTTAAACTGCTTTTTTGGCGGTAAAGGTGTTGGGATGATTAACATGTTATTGTTTATCATTCTCGGTATTTTTCTTGCGGGCATGATGGTAGGACGCAGCCCTGAATATTTAGGAAAGAAAATTACAGCACGCGAAGTGAAGTTAGCTATTCTTGCATTGTTAATTCATCCTTTTATGGTGTTAATGCCAACGGGTTTATTTGCTGCAACGGTTTGGGGGCAAAATGCAGTGAGTAATCCCGGCCCGCATGGGTTATCGCAAATCGTTTATCAATTCTCATCTGCTTCAGCCAATAATGGTTCTGCTTTTGATGGGTTAGGTGTGACATATGGTTTTTATAATAATCCCAATCCTGCGCCAGAAGCGGTTGCTTGGGATATTGCAACGGGTCTTGTGATTATATTCAGTCGCTTTTTGCCGATCATTGCGCCTATCGCGATGGCAGCATTTTTGGGCGCAAAAAGATCGAGTCCTTTTGGCAGGGGCACATTGCGTGTTGATACCGCCACCTTCGGATTTCTTTTGTTAGGGACGATCATCATTATTGGTGGATTACTCTTTTTACCAGTCGGCGTGTTAGGACCTATTGCGGAACAATTTGGTCCTATTCCCTTTGGTGGATAAGAAAAGGATAAGTATGAACAACGAAATGCATGGAATGGATCCTGCTGGACCTATCAGACGCTTAACAGCCAGACCTTTGTTTGAGAAGCAGACAATGATCGCCGCGTTAAAACAAGCTTTTGTGATGTTCCGACCGGATATTCAATGGCAAAATCCAGTGATGTTTGTCGTGGAAGTGGGTGCTGTTCTGACTTTATTGTTCATTGTCCAAATGATTTGGAACGGTGATAAAAGCCACGTGCCCATCACTTATTTTATCGCATTAGATGTTTGGCTTTTTCTCACTATTTTATTTGCCAATTTTGCGACTGCATTAGCTGAAGCGCGCGGAAAAGCGCAAGCCGATTCTCTTCGAAAAACAAGACGTGACACAATGGCTTATCGGATGACACCCCAAAATACACTTGAAGAAGTATGTTCTTCAGCATTAAAAAAGGGTGATAAGGTGGTAGTACAAGCAGGACAAACCATTCCTGGTGATGGGGAAATTGTCGATGGCGTGGCTTCCATTGATGAATCAGCTATCACTGGTGAGTCCGCGCCAGTCATACGTGAAAGTGAGTCTGATCACTCCGGTGTAACAGGCGGAACAGTCGTATTATCTGATCGCATTGTGGTTGAAATGACAGGTAATAAAGGGGACTCGTTTCTTGATCGGATGATCTCATTGGTTGAAGGGGCGATACGTCAGCGCACACCCAATGAAATTGCGCTTTCCATCGTTTTATCTGCTTTTACGCTTATCTTTTTGATTGTGGTCATTCCGCTTTGGCCAATGTCATCTGAAGTTGAAAAATATATGATGGGTTATTTGGGTCTTAATGAGCCACTTAAAAGTTTAGGTACCGATGTGCCGACCCTCATTGCGCTTTTAGTTTGCTTAATTCCCACGACCATTGGTGCGTTATTGGCAGCAATTGGTATCGCAGGGATGGATCGTGCTTTACAAGCGAATATTATTGCGAAAAGTGGAAAATCAGTCGAGTTAGCAGGTGATGTCGATATCGTGTTATTGGATAAGACTGGCACCATTACGTTAGGCAATAGACGAGCCACCCAATTTTTTCCTCTCGGAAAGTACACCGAGCAAGAATTAGCACGACTATCGGCACTGGCTTCGGTTTCTGATAAGACGCCAGAAGGAAAAAGTATTTTAAGCTTATACGAAAAACACGGCAAAGATGTGATTTATGTTCCTCAAGATGCAAAAGCCATTCCTTTCACTGCGCAAAAGCGCATGAGTGGGATTGACTTATCGAATGGTCAAAGCATACGAAAGGGTGCACCTGATGCCATTATTGCGTATGTCAAAGAAAATCATGGCCAGATACCCTCTGAGCTTAATCAAGTGGTTGAACGAGTGGCTGTAAAAGGCGCGACACCATTAGTGGTAGCAGATGGGTACGAAGTTGCCGGTGTGATTATGCTAGAAGATGTATTAAAGCCTCATATGCAAGAAAGGTTTGCACGTCTAAGACGAATGGGATTAAAAACGGTGATGATTACGGGTGATAATGCTCGAACGGCGGCAGCGATTGCAGCACTGGCAGGCGTAGATGATTATCTTGCGGAGGCAACACCAGAAGTTAAGTTAAATTACATCAAAAAAGAACAAGCAGAAGGAAAGTTAGTGGCAATGATGGGTGATGGTACGAATGATGCGCCAGCACTTGCACAAGCAGATGTTGCGCTAGCGATGAATGCAGGGACCGATGCAGCCAAAGAAGCCTCCAATATGGTGGATTTAGATAGTGATCCTACCAAGTTAATTGAGGTGGTGGAAATTGGAAAACAATTATTAATCACACGCGGTGCATTAACCACCTTTTCCATTGCGAATGATGTTGCAAAATATTTTGCTATTATTCCCGCTTTGTTTGCCAGTACGTTGCCTTGGCTTGAAGTCATTGATGTGATGCATCTACATTCGCCAACTTCTGCGATTTTATCAGCTGTCATTTTTAATGCGCTCATTATTCCGGCGCTGATCCCGATCGCATTAAAAGGCGTAGCTTATGAAGCCCAAGGGGCAGATGCCCTATTACGACGAAACTTACTGGTTTGGGGATTAGGCGGTGTAATTTTGCCTTTTATTGGTATCAAAGTCATTGATGCAGTGATGGTGGCTTTAAATTTAGTGAGTTAGCACAGCGGAGACCTGATGTTGCGAGCCTTATCAAATAGCATATTTTTATTGATTACATTGGTTGTGATGACTTGTGTGATTTATCCTCTCGTTTTATGGGGCATTGGCCAAACAATTTTTCCTTTTCAAGCAAATGGAAGTATGGTCACAGGTCCTGATGGAAAGTTGATTGGCTCAGTGTTAATCGCGCAACCCTTTACAAAAGCCGAATATTTTCAACCTAGGCCATCTGCTGCATCTTATGATGCTTCTGCTTCAGCTTCATCAGCATTGGCACCTTCTAATTATGCTTTGCGTGATCGTGTGGCAAGGACGCTCGGACCCTTAGTGAAATACCGTGATGGAAAACCGGTTGGACCAGATATTGTAAAATGGTTCCAACAAGATACGTACCAAGGTCAAAAGCATATTGTCGCACAGTGGGCAGTACTTCATTCTTCGCAAGCATTGGCTTGGGTGAATGCTGATCCCACACATCAGGCTTATGTGGACCACTGGACAAAGCTTCATCCAGCTAATTTGCCACCGACGGATTTGGCAGTCGTATTTTTCCAAAACTTTTCAAAGGAAAATCCAGGGAAATTCCTTGCCTCTGTTTCACACGCAAATAAAAATGGAAAATCCGAAATGTCAGTCGAAATAGTAAATTCGGGTTCCGACATCCAAGCTATCTTCTTTGATATGTGGCGACACGAGTATCCTGACGCAGATTTACAAACGGTACCAGGCGATTTTGTGACGACATCAGCTTCGGGATTGGATCCACATATCAGCTTAGAAAACGCTCATTTTCAATTGGATCGAGTGGCAGCGGCCTGGGCTTCTAAGTTAAAAAGAGATAGTCAGACTATCACCACAGAAATTGAAGCGATGTTGCAAGAAAATGCGAGAGCTGCATTTGCAGGCTTTGCAGGAGAGCGTTTTGTGAATGTGCTTCAATTAAATATCGAGCTGAATAAGCATTATGGAGCGCCATAAATGGCTTTATTAACAGATGAGCGGCCGAACCCAGAGTTGCTATTAAAACGCTTTCAAGAAGAAGAACGTAATCACCGCCGTGGCAAATTAAAAATTTATCTTGGGGCGGCACCTGGGGTAGGCAAGACTTATTCAATGATTCAAGATGCTATCACTTTGCGTGATCATGGGACGGATGTCGTGGTTGGTCTGGCTGAGTCCCATGGGCGACAAGAAATAGAAGCTTTATTAAAAAACCTGACTATTTTACCTAGACAAATCATTGAGTACCGAGGGCAAAAATTATCTGAATTTGATTTGAATAAAGTGTTAGAGCTACATCCCCAACTTGTTTTAGTGGATGAAATGGCTCACACCAATGCGCCCGGATCTAAGCATAAAAAACGTTGGGAAGATATTAACGAATTGCTTGTTCACGGAATTGATGTCTATACGACGCTAAATGTACAGCATATTGAAAGTTTGAATGATGATGTTGCTCAAATTATTCATGCGCCTGTCAAAGAAACGGTACCTGATTTTATGCTGGATAAAGCAGAAACGATTGAATTGGTTGATCTGCCCCCTGAAGAATTGCTTAATCGCTTACAAGAAGGCAAAGTGTATTTTCCTGAACATGCTGAAATGGCTAGAAAACATTTTTTTCGTAAAGGGAATCTAATAGCGCTCCGTGAGTTGGCATTAAGAAAGACGGCAGAACGAGTAGAGAACGATGTGCTTTTATATCGGCAAGGAGAAGGGATTCAACATATTTGGCCGGCAAACGGAAAAATATTGGTTTGTGTGGGTCCAGGATCAGAGTCGACTACATTGGTTCGGGCCGCGTGCAAATTAGCACATCATCAAAAAATACATTGGATAGCAGTCTTAGTGGATACCCCTCGAATGCGGTCATCCGAGGTTGAACGAAACAAAGCAATTGATCATTTGCATTATGCTGAATTATTAGGCGCAAAAACCAAAATATTAACTGGCTCAGATGTGGTGAAAGAAATTTTACGTTATGCGCGAGAAGAAAATGTGACACTGTTAATGATTTGGAAGTATATTAGACCCCGTTGGAAAAATATTTTTCGTCGAAATTTAGCTGACGAATTAGTGCGTTACTCTGAAGAAATCGATGTGTATATCATGACGGGGTCGGTAGAGGAAAAATAAATGAAAAAATTACATGCCGCGTTGATTTTTACAGGAATCATTTTGCCTGTTGTTGCAATGGGCGATCAAGCCTCAATTTTATCAAATAGCTTCAAATATGCAGGTTATCTGGATGGTTCCTTTAATTATCTTGTTAGAAGTAATCGATTCACGAGTGGCACCTTTGATCGTGTCTTTGATCTTGAACCCAATGGTTTTACGCTTCAGCAAGCTGCTATCACTTTATCCGATCAACCGACAGAAGGTTTTGGTGCATTGGTGAATATCATTGGTGGTCGTGATGCCAATACGGTTGCGGCTTATGGATGGAATCCATATTTTGGGTCTCAAACGCTAGCATTAGATCCTACGCAGGTTTATATACAATATGTGTATCATGCGCTGACCGTGATAGCAGGTAAGTTTGTTGAGACAGCAGGTGAAGAAGTGATTGATCCGACGCAAAATACTAATTTTTCCCGCGCTATTTTGGATGGTTACGCGGAGCCATTTACTTTTATGGGTGTGAGAGGGACTTATACGCTCAACGATAAAATCAGTTTATTGGCAGGTGTCAATAATGGTTGGGATAATATTCGAGATACAAGTCGACGTAAAACCGCTGAACTGGGAGTAACCTATATCCCAAACACTTTGTTTTCAGTGGCGACCGTCTTTTATAGCGGTGGGCAGCGTGCTACTGATCGGGCAGCAACTGGCAGAGAAAGTATTCGTAATTTATTAGACATAATCGCTACTTATAATGCAACAAATAAACTAACATTTATTGCAAATTATGATTATGGAAATCAAACTTTGGCGACATTAGCTAGCACACAAGTGGGCGAAGCTGTTTGGCAGGGTTTAGCAGGATATGCAAATTATAAATTGAATGATCAATGGCGCACATCGCTACGTGGAGAAGTCTTTGGCGATAGAAATGGTTATCGTACAGGGTTGAATCAATGCTGGAAGGAATTAACAATTACCTTTGCTTATGCACCAATTAAAAATGTAGAGTTGCGAGCAGAAACTCGACATGATTTTTCAAATGCGAGCGCTTTTGTTAATGGTAATGGCCATGGATCAAATCATAATCAGCAATCATACGGATTGGAAGGCTATTATAAATTCGGTTAGGCATCATTTGAAGTGGTATGTCTAGGTGAGGGAGAAGGTGTGGTTGGCTTTTCGGTATTTTCATGTTGTGGTGTAGTTTCCAGTGTCTTTTTCTCGACTGGTTTTGATTCAACCATTTTCTCTGGCGCAACTTTGATTCGAGGGGAAGGGATATGATCGCTTTTGGTGGATTCATCTTCTTTATTAAATACGCTTTTCGCAAAATTCATTAGTTTATCACCCCAGTGATATTTCAAACCGACTCCAACGAGAGTGGTGATACAAAGCAAGGCGAAACCAATAATCATGGTAGGAGGGGTAGGGATGCAAAGTAGCGCTAAGCCAATGATAGAAACGCCGCCATTTATCATTGAATAACGATCTTCTTTTTCAATCGACCACAACTTTGCGAGTTTTTCTTGAAGATGCGTTAACTTGGTTTCACTCTCTTTTAATAATAATTTTTCAAGCGAGATGGGATCCTGTGGGTTGAGTATTTGTTGCATGATAGGGTTTTGTTTTAACTGACTGAGGTCAGTTTCTTTGGAAATGAATTTCATGAGGTTGTCAAAGTCGGTATCTTTGGCAATTAATTCTTTATTGATTCGCATATCTTCTAATTTTTTTAAAAGAATATCGCGTTCGCCTGAGGTTAATTCAGTGAGTGGTTGCTGATTTGCAACCTTGTCTTTTAATACGTTGATTCGTTCTGCTAATAAGTCAATCTCATTTTGAGTGTGGGTGGCTTTCAAAAGAGATCTTATCCAAGGAACATAGGTGGTTGCGGCATAACCAACCACAGAGAGACCTAGTGCGATTAAGCCGCCAATGGTTGCAAGTCCTATGCCTAAAAAAACAATACCCGTCACAATTGAGGCGATGGCAACGATTGCGCCAATGGTATAGACGGTTTTTTTGAAGGGGCTTTTGTTTTGAATGAAGGTTTTAACGGTTTTGAAAAGAGTCGGGATACTCGTAATGATATTGCCAACGATTGGAATAGAGGAAAAGGCGGTTGCGGCAACGGCGCTCATTTGTACTAGCGTGTTAGTGAGGTCTGAAAGGAGTGTTGGGATATAATTAATGACATTAAATAATGAGCGTATTGCCATCATCAAATTCATGCCTGCGCCAATATCTTCGGCTTTATCAATGTGTTTCGTAAAATGAAATTTGCTTTCGTGGTGTTTAAATAGTGCTTTAAGATAAGGTAGCTGCTCATTTTCCTTAAAATATTGCGAAAAGTTTTTTTTATCTAACTTTTCTCGTAGCTCAACTTTTAGATCTTGATTTTGAAGCATTTTTTTCTGTAATTTTTCTCGTCCTAATTCCTGTATTTTTTCTAGTTTTCTAAATTGCGCTATTTCTAATTTGTTTAATTCGACGGTAATCATGTCTAGCACGGTGGTTTCCATGCTTGGGAACAATTCTTTTGGAATAGTGCTTTTATTTTGATATAACTCATTCAGTGCATTAATGGACTCAATTAATTTTTCTTCTTGTGCATTGAGTTTTTTATCATTTTGCCAAGAAAATAGACCTTTATATTTGGTTTCACTCAAGCCGCGATAGATACCAAAGCGTTGAACCCAATCAGACCATCGATGTTGAAGCTTCTCAACACGTTCTTTTGGGGTTTTTTGATGTTTTACTGGCTGCTTTGATGGGTCTGTAGCGCTATGTTGAGCCGTTGTGATATCGGGTGCATTCCCGCTGATTACATCAGAGGCATTTTTCTTTATTGACTCAAAGGTTTGACTGACTGCGTCATAACGCTTGTTTTTTTGATTAACATCGATAGTCATAGCAGCTCCTCAAGGGTTGCTCTTTATATTATAGGCTATTTGAGGAGGAGGGGTGTTAAGGCTGGGAGAGGAAATGAATTTTAACCAGTTGAATTTAAAAGACAATTAGGTAATTTCCGTTGTAGCCCGTACACGCTTTTTGTGTACGGGAAATAGAAGGGATAGTTCCCCGTACACAAAAAGCGTGTACGGGCTACAGGTGCAAGGCAATCGTTTTCTCAATTCCCGACTC
>Ga0207143_1086_pt1 | contig 11375 bp, 9 predicted proteins | sample Alteio_BWMinHeat_3_FD_153566 | JGI IMG/M metagenome (GOLD analysis project Ga0207143, IMG submission 153566) | Enriched cells from forest soil in Barre Woods Harvard Forest LTER site, Petersham, Massachusetts, United States -... | ecosystem: Environmental > Terrestrial > Soil > Temperate forest >... | reverse complement strand
CCGACAATTGAACTCCACCAAGACCATTGCGGCCAATGCTGAAGTAAACGCATTAATACGATAAATGGATTAGCATCACCTACCTGAACGCCTACAATCACCGGTAGTTGTTTAATAATAATGGTGATTGCCAAAGCAAATGAAAACCCATATAAAACTGGACGCGAAATAAAAGCAGAAAGCCGCCCCAAACCGATCACCGCCAGAGTAATCAATCCGCAGCCCGTTAAAATCACTAATGCAAAACTAAACGCGGCTTGTCCGTTGTTTTCAGTTGGCATCAACGATAAGGCCGCTGCAGCTACTAATGCTGCTGACGAGGAGGTAGGCGAGACAATGGCAAAGCGACTCATTCCAAGCAGTGCGTAACAGATCAAACCAATCAATAACGCGGTAATGCCGGCTTGTATACTAAGACGAGCAATCGAGGCGTAAGCAATGGCCTCAGGTAACAAAATACCGGCAACTGCAAATCCCGCTAGTGCGTCTGCTGGCTTGAAGGTGAACAGTTTTTTGGAGGGGGGTGAGAATAGTTTGTTTGGCATAAGGTTTTGTTGAATTCGTGCTAGCAATCGTTTCCAGCGATGGTGCAATACTGTTCCCTACCGATGAACCACGAACTCGTCATTCCCGCGAAAACGGGAATGACAAATTAGCGGTTCTAGGGCTTAATTCGGTTGACAAACGGCAGCTGCACTCTCTCCCGCAGGGAGAAAGTGCAGCTGCCCCTCCACGTACACCGCAACCACCTTCAACTCACGATCCAACACCACCAAATCAGCATAACATCCTTGCTGTACCCGCCCCCGATCAGCTAAACCCAAATAGTCAGCGGCAAAGGTGGACACGCGTTGTGAAGCATCGGCTAAATCTAACCCAATACTGACCAAATTACGCAATGCCTGATCCATGGTTAATGTGCTACCGGCGAGTGTGCCGTCCGCTAGCCGCACACCACCCATACACTTGTGCACCTGTTGACGGCCTAGCATATATTGCCCATCCGGCATACCTGTCGCAGCGGTGGAATCGGTTACGCAATATAAGTGCGGAATTGCACGCAGAGCGGCTTTAATGGCACCGGGATGGACATGGAATAAGTCAGGAATAATTTCTGCATAGTCAGCATGCGCCAAGGCAGCCCCAACCATACCAGGTGCACGATGATCCAAGTGTGACATCGCGTTAAATAAATGGGTAAATCCAGCTGCTCCATGGTTTAGTGCGGTTACGGCTTGTTCATATGTACCTAACGTATGTCCCAGCTGAAGCTTGATTTTTAATTGAGCTAATTCGCGTATCAATTCGAGATGCCCAGACATCTCTGGTGCAATCGTAATGAGTTGGATTGGCGCAAGCGCAGCTAGACGTTTAATTTGCGCTAAGGTGGCTAATTGGGCGCAATCAGGTTGAGCGCCTAGTTTGTTGGGGTTGATATACGGCCCTTCTAAATGTACACCCAACACCCGAGCACAGCCAGGTTGGTGTTGCTGCATCGCGCGCCCAACACCTTGTAGCGCATGTTCTACTTCATCCATTGGGGCGGTCATGGTGGTAGCTAGCCAGCTAGTGGTCCCATGTTGAGCGACTGTTTTGGCGATGACTTGCACCGCTTGTTCACCTTGCATCGTATCGACCCCACCCGCTCCGTGGACATGCAAGTCGATGAAGCCTGGCAAGATGTAATGCTCATTATTTGACCTGTAGTCTACCTTTACACCATCTATGGATTGAATAAGTTGATTAAACCGAACCGATCCAATTATCCATCCGGTTGGAGTGAGAATATTGCCGCGCAATTCTGTTTGTGCTGCCGATAACGAACTCATGCTTTCTTCATCACCTTTTGAATCATTAACAATGCGCCGGTCACTGCATCTCCATGTGGGACTCTCAAGCGCTGTGACACACCAGCAGGCAAATAGGGCTCGAACGACTTGGCCAAACTGCCGCATAGTGCAAACGGTAGTACTGCGCCACTATCCAATGCTTTAATCATTTTCATTATTTCTGCGCTGGCTCGTTGCATCATCTCAACCGCAATCACATTTTTTTCATGAGTTGCATGCATCACCACCAGTGGAGCAAGTTGTGCGTAACTTGCTTGATTCGCGCTGGCCAACCAAGCAAACATGGCATCACGATCACCACCACAATGTTCGATCACCGCATCTGAGAATGCACTCGCTGCACTTCGATGATCCAACACATGCTGCGCATAATTCACCGCTTGCAAACCTAACCAAGCACCACTGGCTTCATCACCACAGGGAAATCCCCAACCACCCACTTCTCGACGCGTACCATCTGGCAGCATGCTTTGCCCCACACTACCGGTCCCCAATGCCACAATACTACCAGGCTTACCTCGGTGTGCCCCCAATAAGGTTGTATATGCATCGGTTTCCAGTTGCATCCATCCAAATCCCGGATTTCTGTTGGCAAACTCTGCTGCCCATTGTTTATTATGCACACCCGCCAAACCTAACCCAATTGCCAGCTGTGCTAAGGCAGGCATAGCCTGATCCCGTACAGCAAACGCCTCACGTATCGCCTGCAAAATCGTGTTCCAAGCCGAATCTACCCCATTGATTAACCCAGATGGCCCCGCTACAGCGCGGGCCAATTCCACCCCATCTAGAGTGGCTACTGCAACCCTGGTATGAGTGCCCCCACCGTCTACGGCAATTAGATGGGTAATCTCTGCAGTTGGTGAGGTTGAATCACTCATCACTTTGTCGAAGCAACTGCATCACGAACCAGTTTACCTATCTGTTCCCAATTATTTGCATTGACTAAAGCAGTTGGGCAAATCCACGATCCCCCGACACCAATCACATTTGGGAGATGCAGCAACTCATGTACAGATTCTTGAGTGACTCCCCCATTTAGCAATAGCTGCACCTGGGGAAATGGTCCCGCCCATGCTTTGGCCATATTAACTCCGCCAATCACATCCTGCGGGAATAATTTCATCACGTGAAAACCATGTTGCAATGCCAGCATCACATCGCTAGCTGATCCCACTCCCGGAATATACGGCCACGCCGAAGCAGCGGCTGCGCTTGCTAATGTCGATGTAATCCCAGGGCTAATTCCGAATGCAGCACCCGCATCTTGTGCTTGCTTTAATTGTTGTGGGTTTAAAATTGTGCCCACGCCGACACACACTTTGGGACATGCTCTCACAACTTGTTGCACGATCTTGATTGCATTGGGCGTGCGCAAGGTAATTTCTACCAGAGGCAAGCCATTGTCGGCCATGGTGGTGACACAACGTATCGCTTGTTGGGTATCGTTGGTGACTAGTACCGGCAAGATGCGGAGTTGTTTTAGTTGGATTGAGATTGAGTTCATGGTGACATATCGATCTATGTAAATAGAACCACCGTCATCCCCGCGAAAGCGGGGATCCAGTAGTATAAACTTATGGCGAAGCCATCATTCTTTGTTTAATGGTCACCTTAATGGTCACCTTAATGGTCACCTTAATAGCTGAAATTTGACGGCTTTCGCCGTAGATTTACAATACTGGATTCCCGCCTTCGCGGGAATGACGGAACTTTACATGCGGGAGACCTTGCAAAGAACTTCATGGCCGCGCCGGAAACAACGTTGACGCCCCCTGCTCCGGCATGGTAACAATACGCCGTTGATTCACAAATAATTCCCGACCAAAATCGACTGTATCATCCACATCCGATGGATGTAAAACGTGCGCGGTACGCGCTGCTAATTCTTCTGCTGAAACATGTAGCTGCAACAATCCTTGCGTTACGTCTAATTCCACCACATCGCCGTCCCGTACTTTTGCCAATAAACCCCCTTGCACTGCTTCCGGACTAACATGTAATGCAGCGGGAACTTTCCCCGATGCACCAGACATTCTGCCGTCGGTTACTAATGCCACCTTAAAACCAGCCGACATCAAACTACCCAGGACTGGTGTAAATTGGTGTAATTCTGGCATACCATTGGCTTTTGGTCCTTGAAATATCACCACCGCCACAAAATCCATATTTAATTGCCCTGCGTGAAATGCAGCTACCAACTCATCCTGTGAGGTAAATACTTTAGCCGGTGCGCGCACCACCCACGCCTCCTTTGGCACCGCAGCTACTTTAATAATAGCCCTTCCTAAATTGCCTTGTAATAGCCGCAAACCGCCCGTTGTTGCAAACGGCTCTGACGCCCGCCGTAGCACTTCGCGGTCACCGGATTCTAGTGGTAATTCACGCCACGTCAATTGTTGTTGTTCCAAATCAGGGCGCCGTGTATGGGCGCGCAGCCCAATATTGCCAAATATGGTCTTCACATCCGCATGCATGAGACCGGCATGTATTAATTCACGAATGATAAATACGGGACCACCCGCAGCTTCGAAATGGTTGACATCAGCGGTACCATTTGGGTAAATGCGCGCCAATAACGGAATGACTGCAGATAATTCATCAAAATCCTGCCAATCAATCACAATTCCTGCGGCTCGCGCAACCGATACCCAATGCATGGTGTGGTTAGTCGAACCACCTGTTGCTAATAATGCGATCATGGCGTTCACAATGGCTTTTTCATCCACCACATGGCCAATCGGAGTGTAACTATTGCCTTGTTCCGTCAAGCTGAGCACTTGCTGCACCGCCGCTTCAGTCAATGCTTGACGTAATGGCGTGCTGGGATGTACAAACGCTGCACCGGGCAAGTGTAATCCCATTGCTTCTAACAACATTTGATTACTATTGGCGGTTCCATAAAAATTGCAGGTGCCCGCACTGTGGTAGGCTGCGCTCTCTGTTGCAAATAACTCCTGTTTAGTTGCACGACCCTCTGCATAACGTTCACGCACCAATGCTTTCTCTTTGTTCGAGACCCCAGATCCCATTGGACCACCAGGAACAAAAATCGTTGGTAAATGTCCAAATGCTAATGAACCAATTAATAATCCTGGCACAATTTTGTCGCAGATACCTAGACACAAGACCGCATCAAACGCGTCGTGTGACAAAGCTACCGCTGTGGCTTGCGCAATCACATCCCGAGAGAACAGCGACAACTCCATCCCGGGACGACCTTGGGTCACGCCATCACACATCGCTGGCACCCCACCCGCTACTTGCGCAGTCGCGTTAAATCGCAAAGCAGCTTGCCTGATTTGCTCTGGATAGTGCTCATAGGGTTGATGTGCCGACAACATATCGTTATAGGCGGTGACGATGCCAATATTGGGTTTTTGTTCTTGACTTAACCAAATCTTGGCGCGCCCTTGCGCTGCTGCACCCACATGCGCTTGATTGGAACAAGATAATTGAGAACGGCGCGGTCCTTGGCCACGAAAGTGTTCGATCCGCGCCAAATAAGCGCCACGCAGAACTCGGCTGCGCTCAATAATTCGTTGTGTAACTTGCATCACAACAGGGTGTATTTGAACAGGTCTGTTTGATTCTGTTCCCGAGTTCTTAGTGGTCATGATAAGCTCACTTTAGTAGCGGAATTAGTTAGGGTAGCATAATCTATCACGGAGCACGCATGACTACATTCGTCTTATTTGGCGGCACTGGCGATTTAGCACAACGCAAAATCATTCCAGCGCTCTACAGCGCATTTTTAAATAATCGGCTAAATCACTTCCAAGTTTACGGCGCAGCCCGAGAAGCGCTCACTGATGATCAATTTCGGGCTCGTATCAGTGCCGCCATTACCAACTATTCCAACCCCGTCACGGCTGGTACTCCAGAACAATTGAACACTTTCCTTAGCCAGATTTTTTATATAAAAATCGACGCCAATATTGAAGCTGATTTTAAACTGTTAAAAAGCAAAATTCCTAATCCCAGCCAACATTGCACCTTATTTTACCTAGCCACCCGCTCAGACCTTTTTATTCCGATTGTGCAGCAACTGTCTAACCATCAATTAGTTGGGGATCACGCGCGGGTCATTTTAGAAAAACCATTAGGACACGATGCACAGTCAGCGCGTCATATTAACCAAACCTTAAGTACCCATCTTAAAGAAAACCAAATTTATCGGATTGATCATTATCTCGGTAAAGAAATGGTTCAGAATTTATTGGCGTTGCGTTTTGCTAATTTATTTCTAGAACCGCTTTGGAACCGCACCTGGATCCACGATGTGCAAATTTCTATTGCCGAACAAGTGGGAGTCGAAGCACGTGGTGATTTTTTTGACCACACCGGAACCTTACGTGACATGGTGCAGAACCATTTGCTGCAATTGTTGTCGATCGTGGCCATGGAAGCGCCAGTCAATGCTGAACCCAATTCAATCCGCGATGAAAAGGTCAAAATACTGCACGCACTGCATAAATTGACGCCCGATGAAATCAATAAAAAAACGGTACGTGGCCAATATCGCGCTGGCACCATCAATGGCCAGTCTGTAGTTGGTTATCAGAATGAACCCGGGGTGGCACCACATTCGCGTACCGAGACGTTTGTTGCAATTCGTGCTGAAATTGACAACTGGCGTTGGGCTGGCGTACCCTTTTATCTACGCACTGGAAAACGCATGACTTCGCGCAGCGCAGAGATCACCATCAACTTTAAACCGATCCCCTATTCCATTTTTGGCGCTAACCTGCATCACATGCGATCCAATCGCCTTGTCATTTCGTTACAGCCAGAAGAAAGCGTGCAATTATTTTTAAAAGCCAAAGAACCCGGTGAAGGAGTGCGTTTATCTGAAGTCGCACTAAACTTAGATTTTGCAGAAGCATCCACGTCACGCAGAGTAGAAGCACATGAACGATTGTTATTAGATGCAATACGTGGCGACTTAACACTATTTGTCCGCGACGATGAATTAGCTGCAGCCTGGGAGTGGATTGATCCAATCATCAGTGCCTGGCAAGCGGATACGGAAGGATTAAAGTCGTATATTGCAGGTAGCTGGGGACCACCCGCTTCCAGCCATTTATTGGCGCAATATGGGTCTAATTGGGGGGAGGAGTTTGTGGAGAACTGAGGTTTGGCCTTGGCCCAACATCTCGGTCAACATTGTTAACATTATCAACAAACAACGTTGGGCCAAGGCCCAACCTACAAAGCCTTAGCAACGCTAATGAAATGCTGTTGCGGATTCCCCTAATGTAGGGATTTGAGTTCCGTAAATATACTTTTGTTCTCAAATAACAACTTATAGGATTAAAATGGATTCTGCCGTAACTTCTGCACGATTATCCCCGACGCGCACAACAAGCACAACAAACGCAACAACAACCACTACAACCACTACAACCACTACAACCACAGCTTCCACTACCGTCCAAGCGTCAACAACTGACTCTGTTGTCGATAAACCAAGAGTCAGCTATATCAATATTGAGGCACTAACTAAGAGAGCACAACGTATCTCACCACAGACAACAAATGAGAATCAAAGGCGAATTCTGGTTTTCTTTGATACCGTCCAAAAAGTTCAAGCGCGAGAAGAAGAATTACTCCAGCAGGCTACTAAAAACCATCAACGTTGGGCAGCCTTGAACCCAACGTATAGTAATATCGTTCAGGTCATAGCAGGAGACTGGGGTGATGTCACACTTCAGGCAACTAAAAAGCACGGTGGCGTGATTTACGTAGTGTTAAACATGGCTAACGCTACTTTTCCTGGGGGCGGTACTGTTGATGGCTATAGGGCTCAAGAAGAGAATTTATGGCTACGTTCTAATAGTTGCGCCGCAGGAACTGTCAATGAATTGTTGTATGAAAAGGGTGTCCTGGTTGAAAACGATACTGGTGCTAGACGGTATAGCAAAGAAACTCATGATCTGGTTGAAGGTGAGAATGGCCGTGTATACCTGGACCAAAATCCTCGGGTGTGCTTTAAAGCGAGTGAGAAAAATGGCTATTGTATGCTCGATGAGAATGAACTTTTTCTTTTTTATGAAATGCGTGGCGCTGCCATTGACTATCGTACTAGTCCTGGCAAAGATCTGAAAGATGACCAACGTGAAACCAAAACGAGAAAGAGAGTGGCTGCCGTGCTAGACACGCCGATAGCGAACAAATACAAGCATGTCGTGCTTAGTGCTTGGGGCTGTGGAGCTTTTAAGGGTTCAGCGGAGAGAATCGCTCGCATCTTCGGAGAGGAAATCGAAAAAAGACTTGAGCACTTTGATAGCATCCTTTTTGCTATTTTTACTGGCGATAGTAATGATAGCTACATGCAACAATCCAACGAAAATTTAGAAATCTTTAGATCAGCGTTAGATGGCCTCGGAACAAATGCCCCTAAGCTAGTAACTAAAACCAATGAAGACGTTTGTCTCATCTATAAATGGAAAACTTCGGCAGAGAAGTTTCTCAGGGATTTTAAAGGTGTACCATCTAAAGTCGATGAAAACATGATACCCGGCATGTTCATAGTACGTTTGCCCATTACGCAGCTTGTATCTGAAGACTTTGGAACCGGCACAGACATTAACTTCTATGAAGAATTTAAAACCAAGAATTCACACTTAACATTTTTACCTAAACTAGAAGACATCATACCGGAGACTACGAGTACAGCAAACCAAACTCATGCGTCCTCCCAAACGCCCAAAGAATTTGCAATGAAACGTATGCGTAATCAGATCAATGCCTATTTTTTGTCCTTACTAAACTTACCAAAGGAAAATACCGACAAGCGCATTGTCGAAAGTGTCAGTATTGAAAAGTCTTGGGGTACAAATCACTTGCTTATGGTTAACTGTAGCAACGTCGGTGAAGCGCAAAATGTGGTTTCCAAACTAAAGGAATCCGCAGAGAAGGAATCCACAAAGCTGGACATTACAATTGAACCAGACAGTTCTGGCACCAAAATCGTTTTTGAAGTTCAAAAAGAGTGGGAGATTTTTTTAGAAAAAAAATGTGGCGTGGTGTTGCCCAGAAGGTAGATTGCGCTAATGCTTGGTAGGTTGGCCTAACGTTTCGTAGGTTGGGCTAACGCTTCACCAGCCCAACATGCATACCACAGACCCAATTATGTTAACCCTGACTTACACTTTCAATCGCATCTTTGATAAGCAAAGTTTGATAAGCAAAGAACTTGACAATATCTCATTTGAGATACACAATGCAATTGTTCTCTTGTTCCAGGCGATACTATGTCTACTCAAACCTCCATGCTTCATGTTCGAATCGATGATGATATTAAAGTGCAAGCAGCTGAAGCCCTCACAGCAATGGGATTATCTATGTCTGAAGCCGTGCGCTTATTTTTACATCGTGTAGTGGCAGAACAAGCATTTCCCCTTGAATTAAAAGTTCCCAATGCCAAAACTCGTGCAGCAATGAAAGAGTCTCGTAGCATGATGGCTGCCCGTAAAGCACGTTTTAAAACAGCAGAAGCCTTATTCGATGACCTCGAAAAAAACTAGTAAGCGCACGACTGTACCAAGAACTTCAGATCATACGAAAGCGTTTTCGAAGGATTGGCAGCGATTTACTTACTCAGGCCGTTATGACATGAATAGGCTTAAAGAGGCAATGATGTTACTCATTGCAAATGATGGTCCACTCGGTGCAGAATGGTCGGATCATCCGCTTAAAGGAAAATGGGCAGACCACCGTGAGTGCCATATTGGTGGTGACTTCCTACTCATTTATCAACTAGAAGCAAATACGATTAATTTTGTACGTCTCGGGTCACATGCCGATCTATTTGATGAATAAATCATAATCAAATTCAATAGCTTTCCAAACTTTTCAGAATGTAGGTTGGGCTAACGCTTCACCAGCCCAACATAATGCGCCTGGGTCTGCAGGTTGGGCTGATAAAGCGCTAGCCCATATGCATCAACTTAAGCCCGCCCCCCTGTAATTGGGGGCCAGCTTTTTCCATGTATTTAACTTTTTTTTCCGACTATTCTGTCGGCAAATATCAAATAAAGAACGATCCAATTTTTCAAGAGTGGCGGTCAATGTAGGTAAGCAGTCAAACGCATTAGATAGGCATGCCGCATGACTGGAAATGACCTTGTAGGCTTTAACCAAACTCTTATTAAGTTGCTGCCAACATGAGGAAGACTGAACAATCCAATGCTGAACTAACGCGGCCATGAGTTTGATATAAAGCTCACATAAAATACGCCATGGATTTTTACTTACAGATTGATCAATTTTCATATGTTGTTTCCATAATTTGAACGTCAGTTCAATTTGCCAACGAGAACCATAGAGTGCTGCTGCTTCTTCCATTGTTAACTTGTCCGCTGGGGCGTTCGTGATGAGCAAAGTCCAACTACATAACTCAAGGCTGCGCTTAGTGGGAGTGCCGCTGTGTTTCTGGTAAGTCCTACGCAACTTGTCTCGCCGTCGCGCCGCCACCTCTTCAGGAACGCGATAGGCCAGGAGTCTAGCATTCAGATGTTGGTGACCCAACTTCACCTCAAATTCTTGTTGTGTCTTGTCACACTGACGCAGCTGCTCCAACAGATCCCATACCCGCCCCTGTCTATCACACACAATCGTATCCTGTCGCAGGCGGCTTAACCAATACACACCAGATACATCTAATTGCCCCATACGTTGCAACGAAAAATACCCCAGGTCAGCTATCTGCAAACTTCCTACAGGTAAATCGGCTCTTGCTAATGCACCCTTTCTATCATTGGTCTTTCCCGCTAATAACGTGCCCTGCAATGTTCCTTGCTTCAACTCCAGTGATGCCTCTACTTTGAGCGCAGCTTTATTTGATTTACCATCCCCAGCACTTGTCCCAGGCCATTGCACCTTAAACATCTCTGGCAAAGCAGCCACAGTGGTGTCAATGACCCTCACTTGCGAAAACTTCTCCAACAATTCCGTCTTCACCCCTTGCTTTGCTACCACCACCTCCAGCAACATATCTTCCAGTAGCCGTTGGCAAAAATGGACTGTCTCCTCCTTAAATCGTTTATCCAACCCCTGTGCACTGATCTCTAAATTCCGCTGATGCGCACTGCTCAGTAGCTCAGTCAAGCTGGCTTGAGGTCTTATTAACCAGCCAAAAATTAACGTCTGTATAAAGTTCGATCCACTGACTTTGCGTTGGCGTTGAACAAATCCAGTTTCTTTAGCTAACTTATCCGCAACCCTGCCTATTTTATTTTGCAAACGTACCGACAAATCATTTATAGTCATGTTCGGGAACCTTTGGGAATGATTGAAAACAGTCTCGTAAACCGTTTCAATTATCTCCCTTTTAAAAGGTTCCCTCTATTAAAAAAGCTTAAGTTGATGCATATGGGCTGATAAAGCGCTAGCCCAGCCTACCAAGCATTAGCCCAACCTACGATCCATTTAACACTTATGATTAAATTTAATTGTTACCCTAACTTTACTACATTATGCGATGTACTCGCGCATCAATGGCATCAATGGCGTCATCGGGTT
>Ga0207143_1085_pt1 | contig 12050 bp, 9 predicted proteins | sample Alteio_BWMinHeat_3_FD_153566 | JGI IMG/M metagenome (GOLD analysis project Ga0207143, IMG submission 153566) | Enriched cells from forest soil in Barre Woods Harvard Forest LTER site, Petersham, Massachusetts, United States -... | ecosystem: Environmental > Terrestrial > Soil > Temperate forest >... | reverse complement strand
ATGACCAAATTCGACGCCTATAGTACGGAGATGCTCCTGAATAAATTTATCCGCAGTAAAACGTTCCATTAATGCCGATTTGCCTGTGGCCATATCGCCGCATAGGATAACTTTGCATAAATATTTATACTCTTGATGTGACGCTGACATAACCCAACCCTTTATTATTAATTAAACAAACCCCGGACAAAGCGAAAAACGCTTTGTCCGGGCTACGATTTACATTGTATTTGATTTTTCTGTTTGTGGTTCTTCTTGAGACTCTGGTTGCGCTACAGCATCACCAACGATTACAGGTTGGATTACAGGCTGGGTTCCGCTTGTTGGTGCTGGTGGTGCAGATGCAGCAGATGCCGGCGTCGTAGGAGTTGAAGAAACAGATGAATCAAACATGCCTGCCTTAGCAATTTGACCAGCGGTAGTAGATTGCGGTGCTTTCGGCGCATCACCTACTCCATAAAAAACATCATCTGTATTTACAGCAAAATCTTTCACAATTGAAGAGCCGCCAGGCTGGTAACAACATCTTGTAATTGCACCCACAATCACGCCTGCAACGACAGCTGCTGCAAAAGCAAGGAGGATAAAACCGACAGCCAAATTAATACCTGGGATAAATAACAAGGAAGCAGCTGCTGCAGCTAAAAGCGTAGTACCAATGCCCAATGTTTTGGCGCGGTGATTGCGCCATAAGTTGGGGAGAAGTCCAGGCTGATCGGCTAATTGTTTTCTAGTGATATTTTGAATGGGAGCTGGTGCTGGAGCCTTCACTACTTCTTTCAAATCGGGATTATGATTGTATAATTGACGCGTCACACTTTCGAATAATTTATCCAAATTTTTATCGAGATTCTTTTTAGCAGATGTTTCAGCGTGGAAATAAAACAATCTGCTAGCCATTGCCTTTTGCTGCTCATCTTCTGGAAGTTTTTCAGCGATCTTTTTCGCTTCCTCTTCTGCTGCCGCATTAAGTTGTTTAACAAATTCCTCCCCCTCACTTCTCTTTACTTCATGCGCTAGATCTGCTTTATTGCCGACAATAAAAATAACAGCTCCTGGTTCGGCATATTTCCTAATCTCTGGTAGCCATACTTTGTGAATATTTAGAAATGTATCTCGCCTTGCCACATCATAAGCAAGAATAAAAGCTTTAGTGCCGCGATAATACATTGTGCTAATAGTTCTAAAGCGTTCCTGCCCAGCGGTGTCCCAGATTTGAAGTTTGCATCCAATGGCTTCAGTTTTAGTTTCAGCTTTATCATCTTTCAACTCAACCACGCGAGTGCCAAAGTCAACGCCAACCGTAGGGTAATGCGATTCATTAAATGCAAACCCCTTGGAATAACAATCTACTAATTGTGACTTACCTGCCCCTGTATCACCGACGACAGCCATTTTGAATACATAACGTACTTCTGCCATGACCCAACCCTCGTTTAACCTTTTAATATTGTTTGTAATTCTACCTGATGTTTATTAAATGAGTATTAAGCTTTGCTTAAGTTATCATTAATAAACCCCGGACAAAGCAAAAAATGCTTTGTCGGGGCTACTTATAGGCCTAGGTATGGTGAAAATCCGCTATATTTAGTATCATAGGCACCCAGAATATATCTCCCAAAATAGGCCTAACATGCAAAAAAGCCTGCAAGTTATTGATGTCAGACTGCCTGCCGGTAGTATTGAGACTTATCTTCAGCAGATAAATCAAATACCTATGCTGACGCAGGAAGAAGAGCTGGAGCTTGCCATCCGTTTACAGAAAAACAATGACGTAGCGGCGGCGAAAGGGTTAATTTTGCCCCATTTACGCTATGTGGCGCGGGTTGCCAAGGGATATATGGGTTATGGCCTGCCATTGGCTGACCTCATACAGGAAGGCAATATTGGCCTGATGAAGGCGGTCAAACGCTTTAAGCCTGAGAAAGGCGTCCGGCTGGTGACTTTTGCCATGCACTGGATCAAAGCCGAAATTCACGAATACATTTTACGTAATTGGCGCATTGTTAAAATTGCGACGACCAAAGCGCAGCGCAAATTATTTTTTAACTTGCGCAGTTTAAAGAAAAGTCTGGGATGGATGACACAGCAGGAAGTATCCGATATTGCGAAAGATTTGGGTGTAAAACCCGAAGCCGTGCGCGAGATGGAAATGCGTCTTGCTTCTTCCGATACAGCATTTGACGCACACGAAACTGACGATGAAGAAACCCATTTTGCCCCCGCAGGTTATTTGGAAGATCACCGCTACAATCCCGCTGATATGATGGAAAAAACTGACTGGGCAGATCAATCAGGTGGCGTCGTACAACATGCGCTGGCAAAGCTGGATGAGCGCAGTCAGGATATTATTCGCACGCGCTGGTTAAATGAAAATAAATCAACCCTGCAAGATCTCGCCGATAAATATAAAGTCTCCGCTGAACGCATTAGACAATTAGAAAAAAATGCGATGGATAAGCTGAAAGAAGCTGTGGTAGCGGGAGCTTTGTAGCCCGAACCTGAAAGATCGCCGCATATTTTCATAAGGAATGGATTGGCCATGGATGCAGCACAACTAAACGGACATAAACACTGGCAAGCAGTCATTACAGCGCATCCCCTATTTTCAGGCTTTACATCAAATAAAATAGAAGCATTAAGCCGGCTATTTACGCTTAAAAAATACCAGCCAGGTGAAATGATTGTTACGCAGGGAGACATCATTGACTCTTTTTATTTTATTCTTTCAGGTAACGCTGAAGTAATCGTAGCATCTCAGCCTGTTGCTACTTTAAGTGAAGGTGAAAGCATTGGCTTAAGTGAAACCGGATTTTTTTCGACTACGGGCACCCGCACCGCCACTATCATTGCACTAACGGAATTGACCGCAATCTCTCTGGATTTACAAACATTTCGTGATTTTCTTCTGGAACATCCTCTTGGCGACGATGCATTGCGTGTAAATGCAGACCTGATGCTGCGCATGCATTTTATTAAGCAAACATTACCTTTTGCAAAAATGGGAATGAATGAATTACATCTGTTCGCGCAGAAAATTCAGGAGATTTCCATTCCCGCTGGAACGATTTTATTCCAACAAGGAAAAACAGGGGATGACTGTTATCTTATTCAATACGGCAAATTCGAAATTACTATTGAAGATGCAACAGGCAATAAAAAAATAATCGCCGAACTCGAACCCCCTTCTTTGCTAGGCGAGACCGCATTACTTTTAGCTGCGCCGCGCAATGCCACAGCGCGCGCGCTCGAAGATAGCCTTTTGCTAAAGATAGATAAACAATTATTTATGGAAATGCTCGGCAGTGATGCCAATGCCGCTAGCTCTATCATGGAATTACAACTTGCCCGCTGCCGGCCGATTCGACTTAAAGAGATTGAGGTGTTTCATTCTGCTACTAAAGATGGTGAAGAAGTTATCACGCTACGAAATGCTCGATTGAATAAATATTTCCGATTACCGAAAGAAGGATTGTTTGTTTGGGAACGAATGGATGGATTACATAGTCTGCATGAAGTGACGATGGATTTTTTTGATCGGTATGATGTTTTTAATCCGGGAGAAATATCCTCTTTGATTATGCAACTGCAGCGGGCAGGTTTTCTTCAACTGGATATTAAGGAAAAGTCTGAAAAAGAAAGTCAGCCAATATGGCTGCGCTTTTTCATGTTAATTAATCGAATATTGACTGTTAGAACTGCACTTGGCAATACAGATGATTTTATTACCAGAACGTATAAAAAAACATTTTGGGTTCTCTATACACGCCCTGCTCAATACATCATGCTTTTAATTTCAATTATTGGATTTTGCAGTTTTATTTATAATTTTCATTTTATAATTGAACAAATGGATCTCATTTCCAATAAATCAGTTTTGATATTTGCGGCATTTTTTTTCATGATGTGCACTATTCTATTTCATGAACTAGCACATGGTTATACTGCCAAGTTTTTCGACCGCAAAGTTAATGCGTTCGGAATTGGATGGTTCTGGGTCGGCCCCATTGCATTTTGTGACACCTCAGACATGTGGTTAAGTCCAGCGAAAGCGCGAATTGCCGTTGATTTAGCCGGGATATATGCAAATTTAATTATTGCAGGTATTGCTTCATTATGTTTATGGTTCAGCAATTATAATGATCTGAATGTGTTTCTATGGTTATTTAGTTTGTTTACCTACGGGAATATTTTTGTCAATCTTAGTCCGTTGATTGAGTTGGACGGCTATTACATGTTGATGGATATAATGGACAAGCCAAACTTGCGCGAATCCGCTACTCTTTGGTTAATTAATCTGTTTTCTAAAAAAATCACATTAAACAGATTGCGTGCTGAGATTAAAGAAAATAAAAAAGAATGTTTGTACTGGTTAATTTGTATTGTTTATACCCTATTAAAAATCTTGTTTGCCTACATCATCGCGATTTATTTGTTACGCGGATTACTCGGTGTAAAAAATCCATTTTATAGTCTTATGATTACCTTCGCCGTTATTATCTTCTCCAGCATAGGAATTTGGGGGAAAATTTCGCGTATACGGCGCTTAAATAAATAAAATAATGATTATATTAATTTATTTAATCCCCTCTGCTGTGGAAAATTTGGCTATATCTCCTATAATTTATATTGTAGGCACACATAGGAGGAACGCTTCATGTCGATTGCAGAATTTAAATCAGCATTGAGAAAAGACCCAACCTTAGTTAAAAGGGACCCTTCGGAAAATGCATCGAAATACCATTTAACGGAGCAAGAAAAAACGTGGGTGGAGCAATTAACCAAACAATGCATGAAACTGGAAGGTAAGGAGTTGGAAGATAGAATAACAAAAGGCGGTTTCTTTGACGGTTAAACATTCATTAGGGGTCTGAGTGTAGACGCTGTCATCCTGAACGAAGCGGCTGTCATCCTGAGCGAAGCGAAGGATCTGTGTGCATCTATAGATTTTTCGCAGATCCTTCGCTTCGCTCAGGATGACAGCCGCTTCGCTCAGGATGACAGCAGCAGCCCCGTACACGAAAAACGTGTACGGGCTACGATCACGCAACCCCTCCTAATTTACTCCCACCAGCTAATTGATTTGCTTCGCTGATTAACGCGAGGCGCACTGCTTCGAGCTTTGGCATTTTGGCAGCGCGTAATACTTCGTATATTTCTGCGAGCTTATTTAATAAAACTGCTTTGCGTCCGCGGTCTTCGCGTGCACTTTCTGGTAGCTCGCGCACTTGACGCAACACACTGGCAATCTCATCCCAGTTGAATGCAGCTTTCTGGTCACGTGGGGTTGAGATTTTTTTGACAGTTACTGTAGTCGTATCAGTTTTACTGGCTAAATCCAAAATGGCTGCGCGAAATCTATCGGCAGAATCCATTAACATTTCTATGCGTTCATCGACAGAACCTTTTTGTGCATCATCTGGATGTGGGTAAAATGTCATTGGCATGCCACTTCTCCTCAAAATTTTCTTATATATAGATAAGTATAGTCATTATCTAGAAAAAACAAGGGCCATAATTGGTTAATTTATATCCATTATTGGCCATATATGCTTTTTCTAAGCCTATCCAGGCTACGATAGCCCAAAGCTTCGCTGCAGTGTGCTGCAGTCACGGCTTTTTCTCCATCTAAATCAGCAATAGTGCGCGCGACTTTTATCATGCGGTGATAGACCCTGGCTGAGTAGTTAAATTTTTTCATTACTTGTTGTAGCAATGAAACTGCCTCTCTGGCAAGTGTGGCAACGCTATCCAGTTCTGGCACAGTCAATGCGGCGTTACATTTTCCCTGTCGGGCATGTTGCAATTGTCGTGCGGCAATAATTTTTTCACGTACCGCGACGCTGGACTCATTTATCTCTTTGCCGCAAGTCGCGAGTTCTGCTTGGGTGATGCGTGCTACTTCAACGTGCATGTCAATTCTATCCAGCAAAGGCCCTGAAATTTTTCCCAGATAACGTGTCACTTGATCTGGCATGCAGCGACAAGCATTTTTGTTACTACCTGCGAAACCACAAGGGCACGGATTCATCGCCGCAATAAATTGAAAATGTGCTGGGAAACAAGTTTGAAATGCGGCGCGTGAAATGGTAACACTGCCAGACTCCAGCGGCTCGCGCAAACTCTCTAACACATGGCGATGAAATTCTGGTAGCTCATCGAGGAATAACACACCACGATGTGCGAGTGAAATTTCACCAGGACGCGGCGGCCTACCGCCACCCACCAGTGCTGCACTGGAACCCGTGTGATGCGGTGCGCGAAAAGGAATTTGCTTCCATTGCACAGGATCAAAACCAACGCCACTAACAGAAGCAATGGCCGCTGCTTCCAGTGCTTCGTGATCATTTAATTCTGGCAAAATGCCTGGCAAACGACTGGCTAGCATAGTTTTACCTGTGCCTGGCGGCCCGATAAACAGCAAACTATGTTGGCCTGCTGCCGCAATCGCGAGAGCACGCTTGGCAACAGGCTGCCCTTTCACATCGGCAAGATCTAATAATGGCACAGCTGCTTGTTTGGGTGCGTCACTCACACACGCAGGCAACGCTTGCTCACCACGCAAATGCGCGCATACTTCCAGCAAATGTTTTGCAGATAACACATTCGCTTGTTGCACTAATGCAGCTTCTTGCGCATTAGCTTGCGGCACTATCAATTGCCGCCCGGATCGATACGCACCTAACACTAGCGGCAAAATACCACGTACAGGGCGCAGCTCACCAGATAAGGCAAGCTCACCAATAAATTCGTATTTCTCCAATACATCTTGTGGTATTTGTTCTGATGCAGCAAGAATACCTAATGCAATCGATAAATCATAACGACCACCTTCTTTTGGTAAATCAGCTGGCGCGAGATTAATCGTGATACGTCGCACAGGAAATTCAAACTGTGTATTCATCAATGCACTACGCACGCGATCTTTACTTTCTTTCACCGCCTTTTCCGGCAACCCCACAATATTAAAATTCGCCATGCCATTCGACAAATGCGTCTCCACCGTCACCAACGGCGCATCAATCCCATTCGTCGCGCGACTGTATACTATTGCTAAGGACATAGAATTCTCCTGATTATTTAGAGGCTGTGTGTTTTTTTGGGGTTTTGCAGAAGGGCAAGCGGGAGTGCGTATACTACACGACTAAAAACTACTTGCAAGCAAGATTGGTGTCTTCGCGTATGCGGGTGTTGATGGCGGTTAAATCTTCTGGGGTGCCGATGTTAAACCACAAGCCGTGATAAAGTTCGCCTGTGATTTCATTTTTGCGGATAGCAGGAAAAAGTAATTTGCTCAGCGGAAAATGTCCTGCTTCGCAGCCATCGAATAATTCAGGGCGGTAAACACCTATATTTGCAAATGTGTAAGCCGGCGCATGCAACATATCAAGATATTTACCATTTAAACCAAAATCACCATGTGGATGAAACGGAGGATTTTCGACGACAACTAAATGCGCCAGACCCTTAGGATATTTTGGTAATTTCTCAAAAGAAAAATCAGTAATGATGTCAGCACTCACGACAAGAAAAGGATCACTGCCCAAGAATGGTAATGCTTTAAAAATCCCACCACCCGTTTCTAATCTTTCTGATTCTTCCGAATAAATAAATTTCGCACCATAGCGTTTACCATCTCCTAACGCTGTTTTGATTTGATCGCCATGCCACGAGACATTAATGACAATTTCATCAATGCCCGCGCGACGCAATCCTGTAATGGTGTATTCAATAAGATATTTATCAGCGACACGTAATAATGGCTTAGGTGTTTTCGCAGTTAATTCACCCATGCGCTCACCACGCCCTGCTGCAAGTATCATCGCGCGCATTTGGCTAATGCCTTATCGCAAGCAGGTTGAACGATGTTAGCCATGTAATGATGCAGCGCATCAAGCTCGGCATACTTCTCACTAATCTTGATAACGTAATTTAATGTGCGTGGAATATGTTGCAAGTAAGCAGGCTGTTGATCGCGCAAAAATTTACGCGAGAAGGTAAATAAAGCTTTTAAGTGGCGCTCTATACCCATCCAGTCAAACCACTGTAGAAAAACATCTTTACTAACATTCACTAAATCACCTTGCGATTGCAAGATGCCGAGATAGGAAACTGCCCACTGCTGCACTTGCTCAATTGGCCAAGCTATATAACAATCACGCAACAATGACACAGCATCATAAGTAACGGGACCAATAAAAGCATCCTGAAAATCCAGCACACCCACACTGTCAGGCAACACCATTAAATTAGCGGAGTGATAATCACGATGCATAAATACTTGTGGCTGTGTTGCTGCGGAATGAATCAACAACTCAAAACATTTATCCAATGCAGACCAACGTGCATCATCATCTAAACCAAGAAATTTATGCAAAAACCATTCTTTATGCCACTGCCATTCTTGCAACATAAATTCCGCATTAAACAATGGCAGCGTGTAGTTGCTCACTGCGCGACAACGTTGCATCACCGCAAGCGCATTAAGCGCGCGGCGATAAAGCGTATCTGCATTGTGCCTTTGCAAAGCTTTAAGATAAGTTTCATCACCAAAATCTGTCAGCCGCAAAAATCCTTGCTCAAGATCACTGCTAAAAACTACTGGCGTCTCAATACCAAGTTCGCGTAGTGTCTTCGCGATAGCGACAAATGGTCGGCAATTTTCACGTGCTGGCGGCGCATCCATCACCACGTACGATTGCGAACCCTGATTTAAACGAAAATAGCGACGAAAGCTGGCATCACCCGGCATACTAATCAGCTGCTTAGCAGCCGATATAAAGCCATCTGCCGCCAGCCAGTCGGTCAAGGCTTGCAAGCGGTCATCAACTTTTACACCTTGCGCTAATTCCATTATCTGACCCTTTTGGTTACACTGCCCCCATCATAAACGATTATGCGGACAACACATATAGGGACCATGACTAAGCATCTCTGCCTGCTGCTAGCTGCCTGCGCTTTTCCTGCGCTTGTCTTTTCGGCCACCCCAATGGGTGTGTCGCAGCATGCTTATACGCCAACGTTGGCGGTAGATACGTTGGAGAAACAATTAGGCTGGGTAGAAAATAAACAATATCAATGTGGCGGATACTACCTTGATACTTCTTTCGCACTTCCCGTCACCACAACCAACAAAAACTTAGTGGCTATTACCGGCAACCAGGGCTTGCTGTCTTTACACGGCATGTCGACCCTGGAAGGTAAAGTCTCGGTCACACGTCAAGGCCAACAAATTACCGCCAAAAAAGCCTTTCTCTATCGCGACCCTAATACGGGCAAATTAAGCTCAATTGAATTAATGGGTAATGTGCATTTGCGTGAGCCTAATACACTGATTGTTGCCAAAGAAGGCAAATATAATTTCGAAACGGGGCATAAAGCACTCTACAATATCCTCTATCGCACTTCAGTGAATGGCAGACAAATCGTCGGACCCAAAAAAGTACCAGAAGCAGCCACGCGAACAGACAGAATCGTTACCGCAACCACTGCCTGGGGTAAAGCGGATGAATTTTCTCAAACAGAACCCAAAATATACGAATTATCTGGCGCAAGTTTCAGCACTTGCCCACCAGAAAGCCCCGCGTGGAAATTGAAAGCAGGCCATATTGTGCTGGATAAAAATAGTGGCCGTGGTTATGCCACCAATACCGTTATTCAAGTAAAAGGTATTCCGATTTTTTATACACCCTATATTAATTTCCCTATCGACAGTCGACGTAAAACCGGATTCTTATGGCCAACTATTGGTGCGAAAAATAGTTGGGGGCCTTATGCACTTGTACCATTTTACTGGAACCTGGCACCGAACTATGACACTACCATCACGCTTGGCGTGCTGACTAAGCGCGGCATGCAATTGAGTGATAATTTCCGTTATCTGTCACCAATAAATTCCGGCAACATAAATATTACTCTGCTGCCATCTGATTCACAGTTTGCTTTTCAACAGACTGCTTACAAAGAAAAATACAGTAGCAATACCAATCCTACGGTCGAGGCTGAATTAAGCCGCTTACTAAATTCAAGCACCACACGCAGAAGTTTATTATGGCGAGATGATGCGCATTACAATAATCACTGGTCTAGTCACGTTGATTTCAGTTATGCGGGTGATGATTATTATCTGCAGGATTTCGGCAGCAGCTTAAATGAAATCACGCTGAATCAATTATTGCAGGAAGCTGACTTGTATTATAAAAGTGATAACTGGAATTTCACTGGCCGCTTGCAAGCATATCAAACACTGCATCCACTATTACAAGGACAAAATCCTGTTGCCAACCAGTATCGTCGCTTCCCGCAATTAATTTTAAATGGCGATTATCCTGATCAACCTTACGGACTGGAATATTTTATCAGCAACGAAGCAACACATTTTGATATTCGCAACACACCCGGCGCAGCTGCAAGCCAAACAACCGCGACTTTGCAAAATCCAGCAAAACAACCTATTGGCAATCGCTTGCATACGCAGCCAGGCATAAGTCTACCGCTGAATTGGCCTTATTTTTATATTAATCCACGCATACAACTTGCGCTCACACATTATGATATGTACCAGACTACACCTACTGGCGCGCCTGACATCAAGCGTCGCGGAATTCCGATTTTTGATGTCGCTGCCGGATCTTCTTTTATCCGAAATTTTTCACTTTTCAGTCACGCCTTTGAGCAAACACTGGAGCCGCAGATTTATTACACTTATATACCCTATCGCAATCAAGCCAGTATTCCGATATTTGACACCACAGTCAGCACACTGACATACGACCAATTATTTAATTACAACCGTTTCAGCGGCATTGATCGTATCGGTGATGCTAATCAGGTAGGCGCGGGTTTAACAACACGCTTTATTGATCAGGAAACAGGTTTGGAAAAAGTTCGCTTGGGTGTAGGCGAAATTGCCTATTTTAGTCGCCGCAAAGTGACGCTCTGTAATAACACTAGCTGTCCTGATAATCCATTCAATCCCGAAAATCATCGACGCTTATCACCCATTTCCGGTGTACTGGATTATCACGTAAATGCGTCCTGGAAATTTACCTCAAACGTCATTTGGAACCCAACAACAAAACAATTAGATAACTCATCCACCGGTTTTCACTATCAACCAGATGAAGAACATATTTTTAATATTGGTTACAATTTTGTCAGAAACGGCGATCCACTTTCTGGCATCACCGCCATCAATTCCTCACAAAATAATTTAAAAAATACTGATTTATCCGCTGCCTGGCCACTTATTCGTGATTTTAGTGCTGTTGGCCGCTGGACCCAGGCCTGGAACACCAATCATTTGCAGAACCTGTTGTATGGGATACAATATGATACTTGCTGCTGGGCAGCTAGATTCGTCGGTGGACGCGTTTTTATTGGGCCAAATCCTGACAATAATCAGACATTGCAATATAGTAATCAGTTTTACCTGCAATTCTCATTAAAAGGATTAGGCGATATTGGCAGTGGCGGCAGTCCGGAATCATTACTAAGCAGCATTAATGGCTACAAATCACATTTTGGGCAGGAATTGTAAATGAAAAAGCTAACCTTAGGCATATTATGTTGTTTTCTTTCTGCAAGCAGTTTTGCTAAACCTACAAAACTCGCGATAGACCAGATTGTAGCTGTCGTGAATGATGATGTTGTTACGCGTTCTGAACTAAATAACGCACTTAACTCTGCCAAAATGCAAATCGCGCAAGAACATATCGCTGCACCCTCTGATAAAATATTAACGAAGCAAGTGCTGGATCAGGTCATTAATAAAAAATTGCAATTACAAATTGCCAAACAGAGCGGTGTGCAGGTATCAGATGACGATTTAAATAGTGCGATACAGCAAATTGCCGAGCAAAATAATATTTCTGTTACTGCCCTTTATGAACGTCTTAGCCAGGAAGGCATGTCGAAAACCACTTATCAAAATGAAATGCGTGAGCAGCTTGCGATGCAAAAATTACAGCAGCAGGAAGTTGTCAGTCGTATCAATATCACACCAGAAGAAATCGACGGCTTTATGCGCTCTACCGCTTGGCAAAATAACA
>Ga0207143_1084_pt1 | contig 12150 bp, 9 predicted proteins | sample Alteio_BWMinHeat_3_FD_153566 | JGI IMG/M metagenome (GOLD analysis project Ga0207143, IMG submission 153566) | Enriched cells from forest soil in Barre Woods Harvard Forest LTER site, Petersham, Massachusetts, United States -... | ecosystem: Environmental > Terrestrial > Soil > Temperate forest >... | reverse complement strand
GTCTTGATGAAATATTTAAGCATACTGTTATATCTTTTTTTACTGCTAAAATTTTAGGAATTTCACTGCAAGCTTTTTCAAGTACCCAATCACCTATTTCACCAATTAATCCTGCTTCTTCTGCAATTGGGATAAAAATGTTAGGTGAAACTTCGCCGTACTTATCATGTTGCCACAATAACAAAACCTCCAAACCAACTACCTCACCTTCACTCAGATCATAAATTGGCTGATAAGTAATTTTAAATTCATTGCGCTCCAATGCAAATTTCAACGAATATTCCAGGCTTAGATGTTGTTTGTAACGTTCATTTAGTTCTTCTGTATAATATTGATAATTATTTCGTCCGCATGATTTAGCATGATACATGGCAGTATCTGCATTCATGATAATCGTATCTTTACTAGTTCCCGCAAATGGATAACAAGCGACGCCAATACTTGCGCCATTTCGAATGAATCTGCCATCAAGATTGTAATCAAATGATAATGCAGCAATTATATTTTGCGCTATTATGCCTGCCTGCGCCTGATTTGCCAGATTTGTCAGAATAACGGCAAACTCATCGCCACCGATACGCGCAATAAAATCATTTGATCGCAAGTTGGATTTTATTCGCTTTGCTACCTCTGCTAAAAGTAAATCGCCAACATGATGACCGAAAGAATCGTTGATCGCTTTAAAATTATCGAGGTCTATAAATAGCAGTGCAACCATCTGATGATAATGATCAGCAGCTTGTAAAATTTCTTTTATTGATCTTTCAAATTGCAGGCGATTATATATGCCCGTGAGTGGATCTGTAGATGATAGAAAAAATAATTTTTGCGACGTCTCAAATAATTTTTGGCGCATATCGGAAATGCGTTGCATTGCTTTTATTTTTGCTGCAAGTGTTATTTCGCTAAAAGGTTTAGTCAGATAATCATCGCCACCTGCATCTATGCCCCTGGCAATGCTCTCATCATCAACGGAAGCGCTTAGGAATATAATCGGTATCCAATCTTCGCCTGATAATTGCCTGATGCGTCTCGCGCATTCAAATCCATCCATGCCTTCCATCACAACATCGAGAATAATAAGATCAGGTTTGTCTGCGCGAAATAAATCAATAGCTTCTTTGCCACTGGTGGCTGGGGAGGCCTCGTGTCCTAATTTTTTGATTGCAGCAACAATCAACGCGAGGCTAGTTTTGGAATCATCTGCCACCAAGATTTTCATATCTTTCAATATCCTGATTTTGGCGTTCTATCACTCTATTATAGGCGATTAACGGATTTTTAGATTTTTTATCTCAAAATCATCAGGTTATTGTGTGTGTTGGTTTAGCTTAAGAACCGCAGCTGCCTCCGCAGGTGAAAAGACGTTTGATTTGCTTTAATGGCGCATCCATACATCCTGATGATTGATCGCGCCAAAATACTGTGTGAGAACGACTTTGTGCTTTTTTCTGTGGTAATAAGGATGGCGCCGAAGCTTGTGTTGATGGTGCAACGTCCAGCAACTCTGCCTCATCGTTACTATCATGTTGCGCAACAGGCTTACGTCTAACACGCGAGTCATTTTTACGTTCTGGGTCAGGCTCAAAACTCAGCTCATTCACCATGTAATAATACAACGCATCACCAAAAGGACTTCCAGAGCCAAAGAAAATGCCTTCCGAGCCATTTACGGATTCCCTAATTTGCTTATAATAATATTCAACTTTTTCTTTTAGCTTATTATCTCTTTCTTCTTCAGAAAGTCCCACAAAAACTGCGATTCTATCCAGATCACGGCATAAATCTTGCATTATTTGCGTGCGACTTGTCGTTATATTTTCTAATAAAAATACCAGTTGCTGATAATGCAGGGCAAAAGAGGGTGTCGCTTCTACTCTCAAATCTGAATAATCTGGATGAGCTGCGTGAATATATTTCAAATCTACAAGTTGCATACGAATCAGTTTTTGTTGTGGTGACATATTACTGTTTTGAATAGCCAGTAAATGATCTTGCGCTCTTCTTGATGAAGCTTTTATAAAACATGCGGCTGCCAGCGCAGCATAAGGCATGTCAAAACTGAGCGCAGGCATTGGATCATCCGGATTTTCGCGAGCGTCAAAGTCTCTTTTCACTTGAGCAATATCTGCCAAAATACCTCTAGCTATTGGCGCTGCCTCTGCTGACTTGACACTCGCTTCTTCTGCAATTATCCGGTTTAACTCAGCTTTTAATTCCCGGCCAAGTTGCGCCGTAGTTGATGTCCAGTTGAAGGATGCACTCCAACTACCTGGTTTAGGTCTTGCAAAGTCGGATGTTGGTACTAATGCTTCAGTTAATATTTTTTGCAAATCAGCTAAATTCGTAGTTGCTGCAACAGCAGTTAAAAATGTATCTATTGCACCACCTTTAATATCGCGCTGATGCTTGGCCTCTTTATGCTGTCTAAGCTCTTCAAGCTTCTCACGCGATTTTCCGGTATACAAAAATTTACGTAACAAACGTTTATATAATTCGCCATTAACAGCATCATTTCTTCTACGCTGAAGTGCTTGATGCTCCAGTTTGACAGCAGTTTCTTGTCCTACAACATCTGTTTCTTGTTTTTTTAACGCTTCAATATTGTTTAATGAATTTTCCAGTTCAGCCAATTTTGTCTCTAGCAAATTTATTCTATCAGTCACTCTTTTCTCGTCTGCAGTGCTATCAGCCCTTTTAGCTCCAAGTTGTGCTAACGCTAACTCGCACTGCGCGACTTCTGACAATTCCCTATCGCCCTGTAACAAAGACAGAACGCGCTCAACTCTTCCCAGCGCCGGCAATATCTCTTGCTCAATTCTAGCAACCTGCTCTTTAGCAGGTTTGCATGCTTCTCTGCATGTTTCATCTATTTGTAAGCATCTATCCAGCACAACCATACTGCCAGCAATCATCTCCGCAATTGGTTTTTGCTTTTCACCAGTCCTCTCTTCAGTTCTTGCATGTGGAAGTTGTCCTACAGTTACTACCAATGCTTCAAATTGCGCTGCAGCAACTTGGAGTTGTTTCATTTGACTATCAACTTCGCTAATCACACCTGGTAAACTCTGATATTGCTCTTTTGTGTGTTTGAAGAATACTATCAATTCATCTAATTCATCTTTTGCAGCTTTTAGTTTTACAACATCACTCATAAGCTTGGTACATGCGTTCTTTACCAGATCGTCATGTAGTCTAGCCATTTGCATTCCCAAGTCATCAATAAGCAGCAATATTGAAGAACAAGGTTTCGGTATTTCTCTTCCGGCACCAGACTCTAATGGATGTTTCACCTCCGGAAGCTGATTTAAAAAGTCAATGAACTCTTTTGTCGCTCTCTGGAATGCAGTATATTTATCAATCGCTGGCACTAAACAGGTTCCATGCTCGCCATAACTAACGGCTATCTCATGTGAAGGCACAACTCTACCTTCTGCCGCACGCCTTGCTATACCAGCGTTCCCAAATTGCAGTTGATCTTGCTTTACCAGTTCTAATCTTTTACTCAATTCCATGATTGCTATAGTAAAATCTCTATAGATAGTTCCACTTAGCTTAAATTCACCAAATGGAACTTGTGCAAATATATTTTGATAATATTCTTCTGTACGTCTAGTTGCTAATATCCTGTCAAATTCAAGTACTAGTTGCTCGTCATCGAGCAAGTTTTTTATCTCTTGCTTTAATCCAGATTCATTCTGCAAATCTGCCGTCGTTGCTGCTACTTGAGACTTTAATAAATCAAGCGCTTGTTGCAATTGAATGGTTATTTTGAGAAGTCCCTGAATCCCAAGTACAAATGCCTTATCTTTTTCATGCATACCCTCAATACCAGCCTTCAGATGGACATGCTGAGATTTGATTTCACGGAGTTGTTTTACAGCTCCTTCAAGATCAGAGAGATTGTTAGGTTGAAGTGATGTCATTTTTCGTAGTTCATTCAGAACAGCTTGCCTAAGAGTATCAATTTTACTCTGAAGACCTTCTTTAAGAGTTCTCAATTCTTCTTTTAGCAGTGCGAATTCAGCAGACTGTGCTTGCAGCTTCTGTTTGTCAGTACGAAATTGTTTTGTTTTATTCTTCTCATCGGATACAGCTTCAGCCTGTTCTATCGCTTTCTTTATATCGCAAAAGACAACTTGCGCTGCATTTTTCTCACCACTTAATTGCTCTTTCTTTAATTTTATCTCTGCTCTTAACTGTGCAACTTGATCAAGCTCTCCTGACGCACGAATCTCTGCCACTCTTCCCTCAAGATCCAAAATCTTTAACTCAGCTAGCCCACGATTAACATTTCCTAATCGTTGTTCGCATGTGTTGTACTCGGCAGCTAATGCATCTAGCGTACTTTTGTATTGCTGGGTTCGCGATCTAATCTGGCCTGCATCATCTAAAGATGTCGTTATGCTTTGCATGATTTCATCTAATCTTCTTACCTGACCCACGTGTTCTTCAGATGTTTTATCTTCTAACACGACTTCAGCTTTCTGAGGTAGTTTTTTTGCGATAACTTTACTTTTTAAAGTTTGCCAAAATTTATCTACGTCATTATGAAATTCCTTAATTCCCTCAGATTCAGTGAGAAGCCCTTTATACTGTCCATTCAAAGATCGTTCCTCTGTATTCATCTCACCACAAAGTCTAGCCAATTGAGTACATAAGTTTGATACAACTTGAGCACTTTCCCTTAACGGTCCCACAGCTGTGGCATGTGCTGTTTTTCTTTCTATTAATTGTTTGCCTTCAAGATCTTGCTCCAATTGGCCAAGCATATTCTGAACTGTTTGCTCAGTAAGTTTGATCGCATCACTAATTGGCCGCAAGAACAAGTGCCCGCGAATACCCGTTTCTTCGGCTAACAGTGGCGTAATAGCCCTGGATAGTAATCCAAGTAAATCCCTGATACCGCTTTTTCCTGTCTCACCAATTTTGTAATAAGTGCTATCCAGCATTTTATAAAAATTACGAACGACTTCACTCTTGTGATTTTCTTGCTGAAATTTCTGATGTCCTGTTTGCCCTACAAAGGGTTTAGCAATATCAAAACTAAAAAGCCATGCTGCAGTACTACCTTTCCAATTTCCAAGTTCCTCCAACTGCTCCTCAAGCTCTCCACATACCTTCTGAAACTCCATTAATTTTTTTATAAGCGGAGCTTCACTACCCAAAATAGGTAGTTCAGCAAATATTTTTTCTTTATGGCTGGGTTGCTTCGGTTCAGCTGCAGGAGCCGCCTGATCTTGAGCAGTGCGAGAATCTTTAGTCTCGGGAACGGGAGACTCAGGAACAGGTGGTTGCAATGCAGCCGTTGAGCCAGCCTCCCCTGAAGGATGAGGAGCCTCACTACCTACACTGCTTAGATCTGGAGTACTTCTTGATTCTGACATATGTCACCACTTCTCATTGAATTTATTGAGTTTTTTATATTCACCAATTTATAACGGCTAATTTACCATAAAAATGGCTTTAAAAACATTAAGACAAGCTTAAAAATGACCATTTTTTAGGGTGCCAAAATTCCTTAATAATTAATAATTCACTTCGCTGGCTGCGTTATAATTAAACTAAAGAAAGATAAAAAATAACGAGGAAATGGTGCGATGCCCAATACGGCTAAGGAAGTACAGCTAATCATCGCCGCCTTTGATCGTGATTATCCACATCGCGATAAAGGGCAGTTATTTTTTGTGTTTGAAAAAGTAAAGTTAGATTTGAATATACTTAATCAATCTCAAGCAAATCCACTTGACCTCACCAATAGTTATCTCGCCTGGAAAAATATTGAAGAAACCATCAGGCTATTTGAAATGACTGTGTTACGATTTGCTGCTGACTTTACTGAATTTGCAGAGTTTTCCAATCGAGAAACCTTTGCCAATCTGGGGCGGGCAAAGCTCATTGTCACGCAAATTGAGCAGGAACTTTATCCTGAATATTTAAGAAACTCACTTCTAGAATTATTATCGAAAGCAAAAGACAGAGTGTCAGCTGAAAAATTAGCCTCAGCTGTTAGTGCGGCATTTGATAATGCAAAAACAGGCGAAGACAAAATTGCTGCATTAACAAAGATCGTCACGCAATTTACCGCAGGTTCTTCACTAGCACTTTTCGGTACTACCACTGCAGCCCTAAAACATGAACTTAATAGATGGCTCGCCATAGAACAAAACAGCATAGACCGCCTGTTTGTAGCACCCCAAGCAATGAAAAAATTGTCGGCGAATCAGTAATTTATTTGTGTTTTACCAATTTCACTATTATGTGGTGATATAATAGTAAATATAGCAATGGAGGCTGTAATGAAATTCCTCGCCGTTTTGCTCGCAAGTATCTGTTTATGCATGACTCTTCCTGCCTTTGCCTGTGGAGGCTGCGGCGATAGTAGCGGTGGCTGCGGCGGCTATGGCTATAGTGAGGGTGGTTGTGGCGATAGTGGCAGTGGCTGCGGCGGCAATAGTGGCTGCGGCTATAGTGGCGGTGGCTGTGGTTATAGTGATTGCTCTGGCTATGGCAGTGGCTGCCCAGACAGCGTTTGCGGTTCGTGTGCCTGTACTGATCCTGAATGCGTTTATGGCAGAAATAATTGCATCAGCAAAGAAACCTGCTGCGAAGCCTTTGGTAATGTAGGTGCAAATTAATTGACGATTGCAGGCTTATGCAGTAAATTTCTTTCCCATGCATATCGAAAATATCGCTGGCTACAAATTTATTCCACTTAATGATCTCGACGCGCTGCGCCAAGATCTTATGCATTGTTGCAGCGAAAATAATTTAAAAGGCACTATTTTATTAAGCAATGAAGGCATTAATATCTTTCTTGCTGGCACGCCAACAGAAATCGCGACATTTAAAAAACATCTTGCTGCTGATGACCGATTTGCCGACATTTCTTTTCGCATCAGTTATTCCACATTCACACCATTCAAACGCCTGAAAATAAAATGCAAAAAAGAAATTATCACCATGCGTCGCCCTGAAATAAAACCAACAGAACAGCGCGCCAAAAACTTATCTCCCAATGAATTAAAAAAATGGTTAGATGAAAAACGCGACATCACATTACTAGATACGCGTAATATATTTGAAATCTCACATGGCACTTTCGAAAATGCGGTGGATTTGCAATTAAAAGATTTCTCTGAATTTCCTGAAGCAGCAAATCAAGTTGTTGGCAATAAACCTGTCGTGATGTTTTGTACTGGCGGCATACGTTGTGAAAAAGCGGCATTACATATGCAAAATCTCGGATACCCTGATGTATATCAACTAGATGGCGGTATATTGAATTATTTTGAACAAATTGGCAGCGCGCATTATCGAGGTGGTTGTTTTGTGTTCGATGAACGCATTGCCCTGCTACCCAATACCCCTTTATAATATAAGTCTTCATATTAATAAAAAGAGAATCCCATGATTGTAAAATTCATCTCAAGATTCATGTTATTTTTTGCAGTTGTTTTTGCAGCATCTCAGGCGTTTGCGTACGACAAAATGATTGTGTTCGGTGATAGTCTGTCAGATAACGGTAATTTTTTCTATCATGTTTCAGATAAACATATACCGGAAACGCCTCCCTATTTTCAAGGTCGTTTTTCCAATGGCCCAGTGTGGGTTGAATTATTAGCCCAACGTCTTCAACTCGATACAAACTCTACAAAACAATTTCAAGATTATGCATTAGCACTCACTTGGGCTGCCGACGCTGGACCGGATGGCTCAGGCGGTCTCTTCTCATTATCTTATCAAGTCGCAGATCAATATCTCAAAGAAGAAAAACCACAACCCGATGCAATTAAAAATAATTTATTTGTCATCTGGATAGGCAGTAATGATTATCTTCAAGAACATCCGCGTGATAGCGATCCAAATCATTCTGCCGAGATGGAAACTACCAAAGCTATTAATGACATCCGTGACAATATTAAATTACTTATCGATCATGGCGCACATCATTTCCTTTTGCTAAATCTACCCAATCTTGGTTTGACACCTTCTGCAATTGGCGGTGGCGAAACATTATCAAAACGACTCACGCTACTTTCCTCTATGCATAACCAAAAACAAGAAAAAATGCTTAATGCTTTACACGTAGCGTATCCTGACGTTGAATTTATTCAATTTGATTTATCCTGGTATTTCGCGGATTTGCTAAAAAATCCGGCGAAGTACGATATCAATAATGTTTCAGATCCCTGTGATCCAGCTGGCTACGGCAAAGCATCACCTCCTCCTGTTGCCGCCCCAATGTATGTCACCATTAATGGACAACCCTATGACTTGCAGCAGTATATTGCGACCAGAGGCAGTCATATGAATTTGCTTACCACTGAAGAAAAGTCTTGTCTTGATGACACACAAAAACAAAGAAAATATTTATTCTGGGATTACATCCACCCAACAGCCATCGCTCACCAGTGGATAGCAGAATTTGTCTACAATGCGCTTCCCAAGCATCAATTAGTTTCACGCAACTAGTTTTATTGAAGCCAAATCATCCCTGCAATGGCAGGGATGATTTATGGCTAATGATGATATAAGAAAAAACCTTTACTACATCCTGCACACCGTCAGTATTTCTTGCAACCTCAACTGCCGCCTGTGCTTCATCAGGACGCAATATACCCATCAAATACACCGTGCCATTTTCAGTCATCACTTTTACATGTGTCGCATCCACATCAGCAGAAGCGATTAATTTCGCTTTTACTTTTGCCGTTAACCAGGCATCACTGATCCGCGTTAAGGTAGAGGTAGGGTTGGATACTTCTACCAGATTATAAACATGATCAATATCCGGTATTGTTTTTATCACTTCTTTGAGTTTTTCCCGTTGCCAGGCAAAAGGTACTTGTCCAGCAAGCAACACTTCGTTGTTATAAGTTGTAATAGCAACATTGGTATCTTTGAAAAATTCAGGTTTATGATTTATCGCCTGATACACATGATAGGTAGTCAGCTGGTCGTTTATATTGGTTTCGATACTATGACGATTGTAAACCGCCTGCGCTCCTGTAGTTGCAACGTTAAGACAGGAACTCAAACATAAGACAGCCATTCCAATAATGCTGATCTGCGCTAGCTTCATAGGCAAACTCCTTGTTCCCTATAAGCTAGCAAAAATGATACATCAAGCCAATGCTGAATTGATTAGCCGTAGGATGCCCAATATTGCTGATGTCACTGTATTTGGTATAAGCGTACTCTAAGCGTGCACTCCAAGGCCCTGAGATAGCCCACTGTATACCCAAACCATATTGAGCGCCGCTTTTATTGACATTAAGATTTGAAAAGTGAGTACGTATCATACCAATACGCAAATAGCCCATAATTGTATTATCAAAATTGATGCCTGGTAGTATGCTAGCACCATAACTATAAGTGGTACGAAGACTGCCAAAATTATTGGAATTGTTATATATCTTAATGGTGGCTAAATTATCAAAAACTTCCACGCCAGCATAAAACCTCTCTGAGAGCATTTCATCATAACCCAGAGCTAAACTCGGACTAACGCCGTTAAATGCGATATTATTGGCTGAAATCGCCCTATAAACAATTTCTGGGGCAAGATAGACGCTTGCACATGCGCTGGATAATCCAGCCAGGTACAATCCTGCGATGCAAATCGATTTTCGTAACATGACAGCTCCTTCTCTCATGGGGCGACGTATTATGGCATATCTTCTTTCTCAGGTGCCAGTGAAGGGATATTCACGACTGGATCCAACTCGCTGTCATAATCCACCCCCGCCATATTAAATCCAAACAATTTATAAAAGTCGTCACGATAACCTGCAAGATCCGTCAGAGACATAACATTCTCACTCGTTACTTGCGGCCAGATTGCAGCAATTTGCTGCTGTACATCTTCCTGCATTTCCCGATCATCAATGCGTATAAATCCTTCTGCGTCTCGTGGCAGTGACTTGTCAGCATAAAGATAGGTGCGAAACAGCCGGTCAATTTGCTCAATACAACCTTCGTGTGTGCCTTTGGCTTTCATAATCTTGAAGAGCAAGGAAATATAAAGCGGTACAACGGGAATAGCGGCACTGGCTTGTGTCACGACTGCCTTATCGACTGAAACGACAGCCTCACCCTGCAATGTCTTCAATTTCTGATTTAATTTGTCTGCAGCCAGCTTCAAGTCTTCTTTCGCTTTACCAATGGTGCCATTTTTGTAAATAGCATGTGTCAACATTGGCCCAAGATAGGAATACGCTACCGTCTTGATACCTTTTGCCAGCAAATTTTCACTGGCGAGATAATCCAGCCACATCATCCAGTCATCGCCACCCATCACGGCGACCGTATGTTTGATTTCCTCATCTGTTGCAGGCTCAATTGTCACCTCTTTCACTTCACCGCGGAAAGCGTCAATTGTTTTACCCGCAAATGGAGCACCAATAGGCTTCAATACCGAGGAATAAGTTTCTTTCGTTAGAGGATGAATACGACGAGGCGAGGCAAGGCTATAAATAATTAAATCCACCTGTCCGAAATCACGGCGTATTAATGCCGCTGCTTTCTCTTTCATTTCTTGTGAATAAGCATCGCCATTAAGACTCTTGGCATAATACCCATCGCGGGTTGCCAATTGTTCGAATGCAGCGGAGTTATACCAGCCTGGTGAAGCAGTGCGTTTCTCATCGGCTTCTTTCTCAAAAAACACACCTATTGTTTTTGCACTCGCACCAAATGTCGAAACAATACGACTTGCGAGACCATATCCGGTAGATGCGCCAATTACCAAAACATTCCGTGGTCCTGTAAATTTACCATGACGTTTAACATAGTTAACTTGCTCTTCCACCGCTTTAAAGCAACCTGCAGGATGTGCTGTCGTGCAGATAAAACCTCTTATTTTTGGCTGGATAATCATTTTTGCATGCCTCGTTTTTATCAAGTTGCGGTAGTGTAACATTATTCTAGTATTTCGTAATTATCATTAGTTCGTTAAAATCAAATTACCAATCAAGTTCACTCCACTTAGGTAACATCCAAGACCAATTAGTAATTTCCCTAATAGTTCTATACTTTTTCAAGTGCTAGTGTTAAATTTATTCATTGTTAACAATAGGAAGGAAACACGTCATGGCAAGAGCAAAAAGATCCAAAAAGAAAGTTGCAAAAGTTGCTAAAACTCGCAAGAGAAGAGTAGCGAGAAAAGCAAAACCAGCAGCAAAGAAAAGACGCACTGTTCGTCGTAAGAAGGCGAAGTCAGTTGCTGCTAAACCAAAGAAACGTCGTAGAAGAAAGAAGAAGGCTGCCTAATACGCAGCTAAACAAAAAGGCCTTGCTCTGCAAGGCCTTTTTTTTGGATGAGACATAAACTAATCCGCTGAAACCTTACCTGCAGACTTCGTTAAATAATCCGCATAATTCACTGGCACACCAGCTGTTAAAGAATGCTTCTTGCTGTTTTTGCTGGTCGCTTTGGCAAGTGTCTTTGCCTTTGGCGCATTGGCATGTTTGTTGCTCCATTTAGCTTTGGGATCCTGAGAGGCAACTTTCAATTTAATTTTGCCATTGACCACGACAACAGTTTTTACCACAGCCGGTTTGGCGGGCTTCACTGTATTTTTGGTTAATGTCTTAGTTGCAGTCTTAGTGGATGTTTTGGCAGCCACCTTCTTTATGCTGACATTCTTCATGGCATCTTGAGTAATCTTTCTGACGGTATCAACTTTCGCTGCGGGCTTTACATTTTTTGCCAACGTCTTGGTTGTTGGCGTCTTAGTATCTTTCACTGGTTCTTTTTCTATTTTCTTCACTTGCTGCAACACCATTTCTAAAGACGGGGATTCTTCTTTAGAAGGTAGCGGTAATGCGACAGGTTTTTCTACTGGATGCTCTACTACCTGTTGCGCGGGTTTTACAATAGGCAAGACCATCGTTTTAGGCGCAATCGCTTTGGCGCCCAGCAATGGGTTCGTAGCAGGTAAGCTGACTGGCTTAGTTTGTTCTGGTTTAACTTTTTTAGCCTCTGGCGTTGTTGGCGTAATAATTGTTGGTTTGTCATCAGCCATGGCAAGTAACTTAAGCATTGGCTTTGCATCTGCATCATCGGGGCCAGACTTGGTCACTGTCTTTTGCACCACTCGACTGCCTACCGGCGTCATTCTGTCTTTGGTGAAGATATTCATGACT
>Ga0207143_1083_pt1 | contig 12312 bp, 16 predicted proteins | sample Alteio_BWMinHeat_3_FD_153566 | JGI IMG/M metagenome (GOLD analysis project Ga0207143, IMG submission 153566) | Enriched cells from forest soil in Barre Woods Harvard Forest LTER site, Petersham, Massachusetts, United States -... | ecosystem: Environmental > Terrestrial > Soil > Temperate forest >... | reverse complement strand
TTCGCGCTGCAGGTCAAATATCCCGGCGAGGCAAAGAAGGAGGGCAAGGCCCGCATTACGATATCGAATGCAAAATCCAAGATGGCGTTTGATGGCGAGTTCGTGCCCCCCGTCGAGGTCGAGGATCCAGTCCCGATGAAGTTCGCAACCGAATTCGCGCAAACCTATCTCGGCTATGCCAAAAACGATCCCGGGGTTTATGGGAAAAAGTGGCTTGCCCTCAGGGCGCGGCTGTACGCTCTGCTCGGATCGGGCGAACCGCTGACAATATCGGCGGGAAAAAACAGCTATCAGCTCCCGCCGATCGACGCGGCGAACTGGCGCGCGCGGTTCGAGGGTTGCGGTCTGGGCGACAGCTGGTAATCCCCATGTCCAACGCCCCGCATTCCCGATCCGGCAAGGCCGCAGCAGGATGGCGTGAAATCCGGCTCGGCCCATCTTCTTTAAGACTTTGTTATCCACATATTGATTAATACTATAGTCAAATCAATAGGTTACATGGAGTATGCGCCGGCTTGACAAACCGCCAAATAACGCCCCGACGGCAGTGGCGAGGGTTGGATGTGGCACCAGTGGGCTGCGCTATGTGAAGCTCAAATGTAACTTGGAGATCGACGGGGCGGCAGGGTTTGCAAAACCGCGGATGCCGGTTCGATTCTGGTCGTGGGCTCCTACAAAATCAAACACTTGAGCCGAGAAGGAGGTAGAGCTGGAAATTCTGAGTCAATGTTTTGGCGGTGCCGGCGAGCCCGCAAAATCTTGTCGGGCTGCCATTCGCGGGGTCAAAAAATATTGGCTGATCGCCTCGAAGCGGTCGGATCAAGTCCCCCGCCGAATCTTCTCCAGCGCCGCACTCGCCATGAACGCCAAGCGCGTCAGTCCGTGCGCGGCCGCCTCCTCGTCGATCGCTGCCAGCGTGCCGGTATCGAGCGAGATATTCGCCTTGGCGGGGTTGCCGCGGTCGAAGACCAGTGTGGTGTCGCGCCATCTGCCGCAATGTGACACTACGCCGTGGCCTACGTTCGCAAGTGCACGACCAAAGCCGGCTCGCAATCGACCACACTTGTTGAGGCTTATCGGGACAAGAGTGCCCGCCCACGGCAACGCATCCTGCCAACCTGCACTGCGTCAGCCGATTCTGGCAAGTCGGGGGGAGCGCGCCATCAATCAATATGAAGGGGAGCCGGAGGGGTTAAGTATTCGGCTGGCTTTTGTCGGCCGTTTTCTGCTGTTGGCGGACGACGACGCCCCTTAGCCCATGTCCAGCTATCAGCATTTCGATTGCAAATAGACCCAACGATATAATTGTACAGAGAAGCGCGGTTCCAAAGAAACCGAACACCGCGACTCTGAACTCCTGCTCCAGCAACGTGCCGAGAAACACTCCAGCCGCAGCGGAGCAGGTTGCCGCGCCGCCGATCGTTGCGAACACGACGGCCCAGTCCAGGTAGCGCGATCGCCTCCGTAGACGATCCAGTTGCGCAGACAAGAACTCCGTGTCGGCCGCTTCGCGTTGCAACTCCGCGCTCAGTAGGTCAACTCGATCGGCGACGCGACCTAATCGCGTCGAAAACACGTTGAGTAACGCAGCCACTGCGGCGAGGAGGAAGACCGGCGTCAAAGCGAGTTGGATTACGCCTACGGAAGACTGCCCGGAGCCAAGCATATGCACCCTTTCGATAGTCACTCAGCCCAACTCCTGCACCAGCAGCCGCCGGCGCTGAAACTCATCGAGCTCGAACTGGTGCAGCCACTTTCTCTACCGCCTAAGCAGAATTGCGCAGGTTGACCAACGGACTGCCCTCCCGGACCAATGTCTGCACTCGGCGGAAGCGGACGTGCGGCCCCCAAGGATGAAATCCGGGGTTGACCCATCGGCGACATCGACCGGTTTGAAATTCCGCAGCGTGGCAGTCGCCTGTGCTATTTCTTTTGTTCCGAAGCGGGGGAAGGCACTGAGCAGTCAAACGGCGCACGGTCATCAAGCTCCTCTACCGTCGGTTTTCGCGCAAGACGACGGTCGGCGCACCGAACCAGCGACGCCGGAGCTTCGTCGAATGGTTCCCCGCGTCGGCGCTCGTCCAAACGCGGCATGAGAGTGGGGGGCCAGCAAGCCCGATGCACACGTCGAAAGAAAAAATTATGGCTTGTCGACTCGCTATCGCCTTCGCAGCCGCCACTATCGGCATATCGTGCATTGCTGCTACCGATGCCTCAGCAACTTGCAAGTTCAAAGCCAAGAAAGACTTCATCGTTATCGTTGACGTCGGACATTCAGACAAGGATTCGGGTCAAATTAGTGCACGCGGTATAAAAGAATACGATCTCAATCTGAAATTAGCAGGGCGGGTTTTAGAAGAACTTGTCAACACAGGTTTTGTTTCCACGCAGATGATCGTGACGTCGGGTCCGAATACTCACGAAAGCCGGCTACAACGATCGAAGCGTGCCAATGACCTGGGGGCAGACTTATTTATTTCTGTCCACCATGATGGCGTAAAAAATGAAACCCTCATGCCATGGCAGTATAACGGAAAAACGCATTGGTTTTTAGACAAGTTTGAAGGATTTTCTCTCTGGGTGTCGAAGAAAAATAACAAGTATGAGGAGAGCCTTAGCTTCGCGAAAACCCTCGCCGATCAACTGATGGAGAGTGGCCTCAAATTTACGACCCACCATGACGAACTGACCAATACTGCTAAATATGGACGAATTGCCCCGCTCGTGGATCGGGAGCGAGGAATTTATGATGCCTCTGATCATATCGCGGTGCTGTATGAATCACATATGCCGGCTGTGCTTGTTGAGGCCGGAATGATCGTTAATCGCGCTGAAGAGCAAGTGCTCTCGTCTGCAACGCGCAGAACGGCTGTCGCCAGAGCGGTCGCTACAGCAGTGGAGCGATTTTGCGCCGGGCGGTCACAAACTTGATGACCTGCTTACTAGCCGAGCAGGACCTGTGCGTACCGAACTACATCCGTGACTATGTCGCTGCCGGCAGCTTGATTACTAGTCGACAAGCTTCACCCATGCCTATCGCCAGGCCGACATCTATGCTGGACGGATTCTCAAGGGAGCCAAACCGTCGCAGCTCCCAGTACCGCAGCCGACAACGTTCCTGCTGCTGATCAGCTCGGCCGCAAGCGCCACCGAATGCCGGTCGTCACCCGGCCAGGATGGCAAGTGGTGGTCGTGGCGCATCGTGGACTCTAAGCGGTGCTGGTATCAGGGCAGGCCCGGCCGCTCCAAGGACCAGTTGCACTGGGCCAAGCAATCGCCGCCGCTAATCGTGACCCGCCCGGACCCCGGCGACAGCCCGCACCCTGCACCGCCAGTCCCGCCGCAGCAGCCCACCGAGACCGTCACACCGAAGGTGGTCTCGACCGTGTCGACGCCGGTGCCGACGAGCGAGGCGCTGCAGACGGCCGCGCGCCCGCCATCTTTGCCCGAGCCACCGCCATTGCCAGCCAAGCCGACGAAGCCGTCGAAGTGGTGGATGCTGCTCTTGATCATTCCAGTCATCGCGACCGGGCTGGCGGTCGTCGCATCACAGTTTCATTCGGCGCGAAAGCAAAGACGACAAGGAACCTTGTTCAAGAACTTCAGAAGACGGTGGACGAACTGGCAGGCACGCCTGGCAGGCCATCTCGATCTAATGGCGGACAACTTCACGCGGTGGTCACGCCGCGCGTCGAGGCCAGTCCAGATCGATCCGACTTCGCCAAGCTCGGAGAGACCATCGCCGCGTTCCCCCGCCCGCCTCAAAGGCTAATGATAGCTGATCTCGCCCCTATTGATCACGACCCGCATCGCCTTGCCGTCTCGGTCTACCACCATGAGGTTGAGGGGCGCTGTGAAGGTGTCATTCTCGAAGGGCTCCGTCAGAGGGTCCGGGTCGTGTCCCTCTTTGAACCGCATCGCCAGCACACTGCCATTTGGGCTGACGGCACAAAGGATGCAGGGCTGCTTCATTCCGATATCGATGCAGTGGCTCAACGCCTTTTGAAAATATTCTTCCATCTTTGGGTCCCTATTGGTTTTAGGGAGCGCGTAGGCGAGCGACGTGCTCTACTTACTCACCATGACATTATGATGGTGAGCCCGGCCGTGGACATCACCTGCGTTATTTTAGCTTAGGTGGGGAAAAAATGCCGCACTGCCACGTTTCCATTTGCCAAGCCCGGCGCGAAGCGCCGTCTTCCTTGGCAGCCTCACCTGACGCTCCATGGAATTTCACTCATCGACCAAGCCGGGTGGCCTGCGAGAGCTTGAACCTCGATGTGTGAATGTCGGCGCTCGTCGGTAGCGGATGGGAACGATTGCGAACGGCGCGGGGTGCTACCGGGCTAGTAGGCTAATGGGCTGCTGGCTATCGCGAAACTATGGTCCGATGGTGGCACCGATCTGCGTTGTCGGGATGGAGTGCGGGCTTCGCTGCGGGCTCACAGTCTATTAGACTGTGAGCCCGTTGGCTTAACAACGGGGCCGGCGACAACCGGCATCGGGTGCAAACCGACGCATCCGCCTCCAACCGCCCGCCAACGTCGGCTCTTGCTCAACGGGTTGGCCACATACGAGCAGAGATGGCTGATCCGGCCAAAACGATCGACGGTGCCGCCATTAATGCGGCTCGCCATGTACTGTCACGAGAACGGACCGCCAGCCGGGCTGCGTCGGATATCTGCGTGTCCCGAAACCATTCAGGACCTGGTCGATGAAGGCCGCGTTCTTGCACGTTGAAGTGCGCAACGAGAACGGTATCTCCGAGAGGTATCATCGCAGCACGCCTTTCAATATACGCCGGGCAGAAGGCGTCCAGATGCCTGCGAAAATGGCCAGATCACAGTTCGGCTGCCCGAGGCGACGGCGGTCGTCCGGGCCGCCAGCCTGTCTTGCCAGAACGAGGACGGTGAGGTCGTCGATGCCGCCCTCCTCTATCGAAACAAATGTTCGCCGTGTGCGGCGGCATTGACGCGGCTGATTTGCCGTGAGCGGTTTACCGGCGGTCTGCCGGAAAACGCCTTAAGGGTGTTCTCCCATTTTCCAAGTGCAAAGCCATCTTTCTGGATGTGGGAATAGGCGATAACAGAACGGTGGCTCCCCGCCGGCTGTCCTCCTCTGGCGGATTTACCCAATGGGCGCATCGCTGGTGGCTGTAAGTTCAGCGATCTCGCGCTTCAGTTGCTCAGCTTCTGACTCAAGGTGGCCAATTTCGGCAGCGATGGCTTTGATCTGATCGTTCGCAACATCTTGCAGTAGCCCAGCCTGCTTCTGGCTCAACAAATAGAGTTCGAAATCGCTGCTCTCGCGTAACTGATTGATCTCATCAAGGATGTTAACAATTTCAAGCTGTAGCGTTGCATAGAGCTTGCGCATGGATTTGACTTCAATTTCGTCGGCGAAGTCCAGCTTCGCCCAACCTTGACGCAAAATGAAACCGGGTGTGTCTGCTGCAATTTCTCGCAACAAAGCGATGTTGCCTTCCTCTCTTGCCTGGTTAATGGCGCTCGTCAGCTTCTCGTATGTTTCAATTTTATCGGGCTGTTGAGCAAAGCGATCTGGGTGGTATAGAAGAACCAACTTTTTCCAAAGCGTTTTGAGCTCGTCCTCTTCTTCTGTCGTTAGCTTCTTCTGATTGGATGCAACCCTCGCTGCCTGTTCATAGTTCTCGTCTGACTGCGCCTTAGCATCTTGATAGTCTTCCGTGGCCTGTCTCGCCTCGTCGTCACCATCCTGCAGCAGGTGGTTGAGGTACTTTTTCCTATAATCCACAATCAGTTTGAGGCGGTCGCGAGCTTGATAATGTGAACGGACCAAGTTGAAAATTGCCGCCTGCGTTAGATCGACGGCGCGACCATGAGTGGCAAGCAGAACTTTGCATGGTATCGGTTCGACGCTCGCCACTCGGCCGGCCCGATCTTCCATGCGCATGGGTCGGTGCCGGTATCGTCGCACGTCAGCCTGTGCGCTCAATGCGGCAAGGCATATCGGCCGCAGCGATCCGACTCCAAGTTCTGCTCGGACACCTGTCGGCAGCGCGCCTATCGGGGACGACTAGCCGTAACGCACTAGGGTCGCGACCTCGTGCTGGCGCATGGGCTTCAATCGATCAGAAATTTTTTAGCTTCGTGTGATCGGCTCGGGCTTCGTGTGAATGGGTCGGGCCTTGCGTGTGAATCACGGGTCGAGCTAAGCAAAAGTTAGCTCACACTAGGAGGTGCGCATGACCACCGTTATCTATCTCAAGCCGACCAAGCAGCAGCAACAGGTTGAGCCGGAACTGACGCTGCCGATCACGCCGAAAGTGATTGACGAACTGGTTCGGTGGTCCAGAGAGATCACAATGCTCCAGCGCCACAAGTGCCCCGGTTGCCTGGGCGTAAGACGGGGGATGCGCGGCCGGTCTAGTCGCTACGCCCACTTTCTGACCTGCAATAACAAGAAATGCGGGAGGAGATACAAAGTCGACGCGCTGGGCCACGTCACTGAAGCCCAGTTGTGGCCGCGGGAGCTTTAATCATGGTTGACCTCTACATCCTCGACGGCACTACACCGAAACGCATCTATGACGAATATGCGTGGAACAAATGGCACGAAGCCAACAGCAATGTCGTAGCCCGCGAAAAGGTCGGCGACATGCTCGTTGCCACCGGCTTCCTTGGCTTCAACCTCGAACGCTATGGCGGGCCACCAAGACTGTTCAGCAGTTTGATTTTGGACCGCGGAAAAAGATGCTACGGGAAAAACTCGGCGACCTGGGACGAGGCAGTGGCTTGCCACGATCGCGCGGTCGAGATGGCCGAGAACGGGCTTATCGGTCTGGCGCTACTCAAGCATGGTCCTGGTTGAAAAACGGAAAATTTTGCGGCGGACATGCGTAAATTGGCGAACGCCCGCTTTGCGCCAGAAGCGGCCGTTCACTCAGAGTCCTTATCTTTACGGTCAGACAATAAAAAAACCAAAAGGCCACGCGGGCATTACACCGCATGGCCTTTGCGAGACTGTCCCCCTAGGCCCTCCAGAGATTCCGTCTCGGGGCGCATAGTGTGCGGGTGGAGGTGCTTGTCTAGAGTGTGACGGAACAGTTCACTTCAGACGAACGAACACGCCTCAACCAACCCATCCGCTTCAAACAGCATCTTTAGCAACCTTCAGGGGTGACGCCTTGACCGACTTGCTGGCTGGCTTGGCCGCGAACTCCATAGGCTCTTTCGTGAAAGGATTTACACCGCTGCGGGCTTCAGTAGCAGGCTTGTTCACGACCGACATTTTGGCGAAGCCAGGAATGACGAACTCGCAGTGGTTCTCGCCACTCTTTATGACCCGTGATCTGACCGTAATACTCCATCACGCATACCATCTCGCAAAAGGATTCCCTTCCTCAGAGGCGGTGGAGCTTCGTTGCGAGTGGTCAGGCCTACTCGAAAGGGAACTAGCAGAGGCTCACCCGCAGCTGAGAACAGCTTGGTCGCGGGGGAGGATTGCACGAGTTGATCACCGCATCACACAGGGAGAGTGGTCGATTGCCGACATTCCTAATGCGTGGCCCGAAATGGTAAGCGCTTTGGGTGGTCCTGTAATGCGGCTCTTCGATACCACTTTTGACTATTCGCCTAATTGGGTCCGAGAGCAGGGCGTTACATCACCAAGGCTGAGCAAATTGTGCTAAATGTTGCCAACGGGCAGTTTCCTGGGAGGTATTGACCTGCTCCCCTAGTTGCCCTCGTTTATAAGGAGAGTCTGTTCTCGATTCGAACCATTTTTTGCGAGTATCAAATGCTGAAAGTCGGCGAAGATATAGAGCTCAGCGCCTCCGACTTGGTCGGGCACCTCAATTGCACCGCCAGCGGCCCATAGCCCAGCCCGCTCCACGCAGCGCCGAACCGTTTGATGATGAACCCCAACTCTTTGCCCCCACCGCACAGAACGAAGGATTCTCGCGATAGGCCAGCAGCATCTGCGCCCGCGATACCCGGCTCGCCGGCTCGGTTCGCGACCGCGAAAGAGCCGTCAATCTTTCAATCTCTTCGCAGGTCATTGCCAATTCGACTACTCGCCGCCATCCTGCCATGATGCCGCTCCTCGTTTCGCCTACCGCAAAACAAGGAATCCGCCATCAACCCATAGGTTCCATGATGCAGGTTTCATGGAATCGATCGTCTAGGTCGGCTTGCGCATGCCAGTGGAAAGGGCCTCGGGTGTACGCACCGGAATGCAGCTCGTGAATACGAGCGCAAACCGGCTGCACTGCCAGTCAGCGCCGAGCGCGGCGCTGGTGGGTGATGTCAGGTTGACCGACAGTAATGCCGCTACGCAGGCAAACATCACGTACGCCGTGATCAGCACCGCTCCGTTGTGGGTCCTTGGGTGGGAAATCATGGCCTTGGCTCCTGTACGATGGCCGGAAAGGGGCAGGCTCCACAGTCCTCGTGATCTAATTCACATCCTGACCCACATTTTTCGCTGGTGGCCCGAAGGGTGTGCGCGATTGCTGGCACTGGATCAGCGCCGCAGCCGGACTCGCGCACCGGAGCAAACAGCATCTTTCTTCGATCACCTCGTCGGCACGGCGAGCAGCGTGGGCGGAACGTCAACGCCGAGCGCCTCGGCTGTCTTGAGATTGATGACCAGCCCAAACTTGGTTGGCTGCTCGACGGGCAGGTCGGCGGGCTTCGCGTGCGGCTGCTGCCTGGGTTTGATCTTGATCAAGTTCAGCAGCGTCGCCGCCACGATCATCACCAGGACGCCACCAACACTGAGCGCGATCTGCATCGTCAGCCCCTCCGAGATGTCGAGCAGCGCCAGGTGGCTGGCGAACGTCAGCAGAACGCCGAGGCAGTAGATTGGCAGCGAGTTCTGGCCACAGAGAATGGCGCCGCGCATCGCCGCCGTCGTCAGCCCTCCCCAATTGCGAGGCACGAACCATACCACCAAAACCGCAAGGGCCAAAAAATGCAGCAGTCGCAATGGATCGAGATTCGATTTGTCCATCGGGTAAAGCAGCGTCAGCAGCGCCTGCGGGACCAGAGCTTCCAGCGGTTTGATGCTCCAGCTCAATGCGATGATGAGGCTGAACACTAGATAGAGAACGGCAGCCACAAGCGCGGTGCGTGAGGTCACCCACGGCCGGACTCTCTTGCCCTCGATGATCCACCACGCGCCAAGCACAAACGGCAGCTGCCAGGCCAGCGGATTGAAGAACCAGTGATTGTTCGGCCATGCCGGGATGGTCCAGCCGAAGACGTGCACCAGCGCGTAAAGCAACAGCGACGCGCCGAGCGTTGCGTTCGGCACTCGCAGCAGCAGCCACAGCAGCGGCGCGAACAAAAGGTGATAAAGCACGAAGAGCGGCAAGACGTCGGTGTTGACGGGGCGGTATTGCAGGATCGCCGCGTGCGCGAGCGTCACGCCCGGCTGTTCCAACAGAATGCGCGTATTGCTCTCGTCGGCGAGATGGCCGCCGCCTGCGAGGTGAACCAAGATGGCGCAGGCGAGCGTGAGCAGCAGAAATGCGACATAAATGTCCCAGCTTCGCCGCAGCGTCCGGCCGATCACGCCGGTCCAGCCCTCGCAGCACCGTGCCTTGCCGTAGGCCAGTACGCAGGTCACACCCGAGACGAACATGAACACTTCCGCGGCATCGCTGAAGCCGTAGTTCCGCAGCGTCAGCCAGCTCCCGATGTTGTCGGGGACATGGTCAAGGAATATGCACCACAGCGCGATGCCGCGGCAGGCATCTATTCGCTGGTCGCGGCCCTGGCCTTTCAGCTCCGGTAGCTCGCCGACAAATAGCTTTGGGGTGGCAGTTCGATCATGCATCTGGTTGCCCCGTCCGGCGTGCGAGCACGCTTCAAGAGGGACTGAATTGACAAAAAAACATCGCCGCCCCACTGCCGGATAGTGACGACGCCGCAGTCTAGAGCTCCTTCACGCCGAACCCGGCCACGAAAGCTATTGCGATAACGATCATATGGCGGCGCTTAGTAGAACCTCCTAGCGGGTGAGGCTGTCCGCTGACGATCATCGTTCAACGGCACAGCAAGTAAATCAGCCGGAGGTCCACACAGAGAGGTTCCTAGGTCCTACGATCAAGGTACCGTACAGATCTCGGCATCAATTTGACATCCGTCAGACACATCATGGTCATTTCACCATTGCGCATAGGCGAAGGAGACTCTGAGCCCCGCGGCTCTCGTGGTCCGCTCTCGTTTTTTCCGTGTCCTACTGAGGTGATTACAATTACAGCACACAACCTTATTCGGCTCCTACCTTGAGTGCCTGACGGTGAACCGCTGGTTGGGCCAAGGATGGAGGATGGACGGTTCCGGGAGCCAGTCTTCCGCCAGCCTCTTCCTCGCCAAAGACCCGAAGGTGGGTGTATGATTTTTCTTCAATTGGGCCTCCGTGCAATGGGATGACGGAGAGCTTTTTATGAAAGTTCTTATTGTGGACGATCATGCATTGATTCGCGAGGCGTTGCACGCTGTCCTGAAACAACTGAAGCGAGAAGCCGTCATATTTGAGGCTTCGAACAGCCGTCAGGCAATGGGCATAGTCGAGGAACATCCCGACATCAGCCTCATTTTGCTTGATATCAATTTGCCTGATCGAGATGGCTTCTCTGTCCTCCGCGAACTGCGAGACCGCTATGCGACCATTGCTATCATCATGCTCTCATCCTCGGATGATCAAGACACAGTCAAGCGCGCTTTCAAACTTGGCGCCCTGGGTTTCATCCCGAAAACCACCGAACGTGAGATCATGCTCAACGCCATTAAGTTAGTGCTCTCCGGCGGTATTTACATTCCCTCGGAAATTCTGGAGGAAACAACGTCTCCGCGGCTTACAAATAAGCTAGCGACGCGCGACTCTCTTAAGGGTCTCGGGTTGACCGATCGGCAGATTGAAGTGCTTGCGCTCCTGATGAAAGGAAAAAGCAACAAGGTCATCGCCAAAACCCTCAATATCGCAGTCCCGACAGTGAAGAACCACATCACGGTCGTTCTCAAGGCGCTCAGCGTAACGAACCGCACCGAGGCAGTAATAAAAGTAGGAAAAATGGGCTGGGAATTGTCGCCGAAGTCTGAGTCATAAAGCCGCCTCGGCGTCGCTCCTATCGTCATGCTCCCTAAAGAGCTCGTGCATGACAGCGCGGAGCCGCATTGGGTCGACAGGCTTGTGCAGCAAAATGTATCCTCTATCCTTAGCGTCACGTAATGGTTCAGGTGCCGTATCGCCGCTGATGAGAATAGCTGGAATTGATGAACCAAACGCCGCATTAATTTGTTCGATTGCTCGGATCCCGGTCTTTCCGCTCGCAAGATGATAATCCGAGATTATAAGATCGGGGCGTTGTTGGCGCTCAGCAAGTCGGATAAGTGCAGCTTCGTCGGATCCGGCGGTAAGGACGGAGTATCCCCATTTGCCAAGCAATCCGCCCGTTCCTTCCTGCACAGTTGGAGCATCGGCAATAACAAGAATTACCTTGCCCTCGACCGCAAAGGCTACGGGGTGAGGTGAGTCGACGGGCTCGGTGGACGTGACGCATTCATCGGCCATCGGAACCAGGATTGCGAATCGCGAACCTCGGCCCACAGTCGAAGCTAAGTCGATTTGATGGTTGAGAAGTAGGCGAAGCCTTTCGACAATAGCCAGGCCGAGCCCCAGGCCGCCGTACCGGTTCCGTTCTGGGGCAGTAAGTTGAAAAAACTCGCCAAAGATATTCTGCTTCTGATCCTCAGGAATGCCGGGACCGCTATCCCATACTTCGATACGCAACATTTCACCGCGCCGACGACATCCGACGATGATCCCGCCCCGCAATGTATAGCGCACAGCATTGGATACCAGATTGAGCAGTATGCGTTCGAGCAGCATGGCGTCGCTCCGCACCCAGGCGTCACTTCGCCTAACGCGTAGACGCAAGCCTTTTTCTCGCGCTGCCTGATCAAACGTCGTCTCAATTTTTTGCAACAGGCGCGCGATCGGAAATTCGGTAATTTTGGGTGTAAGGATCCCAGCATCGAGTCTGGACATATCCAGGAGCGAATTGAACATTTCAATCATTTCTTTGCGCGTTGCATCGACCCGCTCGATCGTCTTCGTCCTTTCCCACGATTTGAGCGGCGTGCGCAGCTGTGCAACGAACAGGCCTAGTGCATGTAATGGCTGCCGCAAATCATGGCTTGCCATGGCAAGAAAGCGCGATTTTGCTGCATTGGCGAGCTCCAGCTCTTGCGTACGCTCTGCGACCTTCCGTTCGAGTTCGATTTGCGCGCGGCGCAGACTTTCCTCGGCTTTCTTGCGCACCTC
>Ga0207143_1082_pt1 | contig 12331 bp, 12 predicted proteins | sample Alteio_BWMinHeat_3_FD_153566 | JGI IMG/M metagenome (GOLD analysis project Ga0207143, IMG submission 153566) | Enriched cells from forest soil in Barre Woods Harvard Forest LTER site, Petersham, Massachusetts, United States -... | ecosystem: Environmental > Terrestrial > Soil > Temperate forest >... | reverse complement strand
GCATCAATTCATCATCATCAGCAATTAATATTTTAAGTGTATCTTCGAATGCTAAATCGATTTTAATGCCATTATTATCTGAATTGACCATTTACCTATCCTTGTTCCTTTCATCTATTATGGTTCCAAAATATAAGGCATAGTGCGCTCAAAAAAAAAGGCCTGGATTTTTCCCAGGCCTCTTTTCGTCCGAAAAACCTTTGCTTACGGCAGGTTAATCGTATTGGTTTGGAATGTCACGGCAGCATTGCGAGCTAATGCTCTGCCTGTCATAGTTGCACCCGTATTCATGGTAATGCTAGAGAAAGCCGTTATGGTTCCATTGAATATACTACTGGTGCCAAGTGTTGCTGAACTACCGACCTGCCAGAAGACATTTGATGCCTTAGCGCCACCGGCGAGCACTATGCTTGCGCCGGGGTTCAGCGTAAGAGAAGAGCCTGCCTTGAAGATGAATACTGAAGTAGCATCTCCGCTTAGCGTGAGTGCGCCGCTATCCAGGATAGATGAGCCTGAACAATAAACGTTGACGGCACCGACACCACTTGAGGTAAGCGTTACACCCGACTGGTCAGCAGTACCAATGGTTGTGGTGCATGGCTGGGAAGCGAGACAATTATATAAAGTGGTAAGATCATTCTGCGCAGTTGCGGCAACGCCATCAGCAATGTGCTGTGCGCCATTTACCACGCCTGGTGGAAAACCTGTTACAGATGTCCCTGGTGAGAGACCAAGATTACCATTGAGCACGGTGAAGCCTGTATTGGTAATTGTGCTACCGGCTAATACTGCAAAAGTAGACGTGGTACCCAAACCACATAAAGCGGTGAATGAAGTGGAAGGAGAAGAAGCTACATTACAGCCCGTTGTTGGAGTAATGACTGGACTATTCAGGATAGCTTGGCGCGTATTAACTCCAATCTGTAATATGCGATTGAACGGCCCTGCTGCGTTGAGGCTAACAGTAATATTACAAGAAGCGCCAGCAGCCAATGTGGGTCCGCAGGTAGTAGAAGTGATAGTTACGCTAGACGCTGGTAGTGCATCATTATTGATTATGACAGGAGTACCAATCTTCAAGGTGACAGGCGTGTTGTTTGTAACCGTGTATGTCCCTGTCTGGGGTGGCGAAACGCCGCAAGCAAATGTAGGGGTGGTGGTAAAGCTAAGATCGCATGTGGTGCGGGCTGGAGCGACGCCTGGTTTATCAGAGGGTGCATAACAAATCGCAGCCTTAGCTGTCATACTGACGAAAAAACATAATATACCTAAAATTACCAATCCATACCGAACGTTCTTAAACATCTTAATCTCCTTATCCCTATTTCTATACAGCTACATTTAAGCCGAGTAACGCTGTTTGTGACGATAGACTAAAATGAGCTGGTGTAATTACTGGCGTTGTGACTGTTCCAACTGTTCCGCTACCAGAAGTGCTTAAGTTACCAAAATTCGTATACAGGTATTCAAAAGACATTCCAAAGCGGTAATTAAAGGCATAATTCACACCAGCGCCTAATTCCCAGGCAAAATGCGAATTAGTTTTTGAGTTCAAGCTCAGGTTTTGATTGCTGCATGTACCGCTCTTGTCCTTATCGCTATAACCAATGCGGCTCCAGGCATTACCGATACCACCGATTGCAAAAGCTGAAAAATGCTTGTAAGACATGATTGTTAACGCGGCATCAAGCATTAAACGCGTACTATGAAATGGCATGTCATAAGTAAGCTCATTAAAAGCTGAGCTATTAAAACGCCATACATCGCCATCGATGCTATTACTGGACAGATAGTAAAGGTTCAATTCAGGCTCTATCGATGGAAACCACTGAACATGGCATGAATATCTATGCGCATGTCTAAAATAATAAACGTAGCCCACACCCAGCTGGGCACCTGGGGTATTCCAGTCATTCTCATTAGTTTGTACGAGTGTGTCTGTTTCAGCGCTTGTCACGCCCAATGTGCTATTGCCCGCATCCAATTTTGCGCCACCTAGGGCGCCGAGGATTTCAAAGTGGTTACGTTTAACTGGGACAACAATATCCTTAAAATCTTTATATTGGCATTTATCTTTACATTCTTCCTTGTCCTCGGTAACAGATGCGAAGACAGAACCGCTCAGCACGAGGAGACATAACAGAAGATAGTGGAAGGGGGTAGTCCGTTTCATGCTCTATATCATCCTTATATAGAAATAGTGGATTATACAAGATTAGACGCTTTTTGCTTGAAGATCAACTACTAAAGCATAAATAAGTCGGTTATGATGAGGGGCTATTCATCTGGGGAATACACCATGGCTATAGAGACGGTTAATCCTGCCACCGGTAAAATTATCCAAAAATACACTGAAATGACTGATAGAGAGGTAGCAGAAATAATCGATTCTACCCATGCAGATTTTTTAAAATGGCGTGAATTTGATTTCGATAAACGTGCTACTTGCATGCTTAAACTCGCGGATATTTTAAAACAAAGAAAAGATGAATATGCGATATTAATGGCTAACGAAATGGGCAAGCCGCTTTCGCAAGGTAAAGCTGAAGTAGAAAAATGTGCCATTACTTGTGAGCATTATGCAAAAAATGCAGCGGCATATTTAGAGCCAAGAATGATTAAAACTGAGATGAGTAAGAGTTATGTCACCTATCAACCTTTAGGCATTGTATTTGCCATCATGCCCTGGAATTTCCCCTTTTGGCAGGTATTTCGTTTTGCAGCACCGACTATTATGGCAGGCAATGGTGCCTTATTGAAGCATGCGCCTATTTCGACTGGCACTGCTTTAGCCATCGAAAAAATATTTCGTGATGCAGGATTTTTAGAAAACTTATTTCGTACCTTAATCATTTCTGAAGATGATGCTAGCATCGTTATTGCTCATCCTAAAGTAAAAGCGGTGACTCTCACGGGTAGTACACGTGCAGGAAAATCTGTTGGTTCAGAAGCTGCGAAGGAACTTAAAAAAACCGTGCTTGAACTAGGTGGATGCGATCCTTACATTATCTTAGAAGATGCAGATTTAGAATTGGCTACTGAAGCCTGCGTCATTTCCCGTATGAATAATGCGGGACAAAGTTGCATTGCAGCAAAAAGATTAATAGTAGTTGGCTCTATTCAAGAAAAATTCTTAAATTTAATTCAAGAGAAAATTAAAAAATACACTATCGGAAATCCTTTAGATGAAAAAATTAACTGCGGCCCTATGGCAAGACGTGATCTTCGCGATAAAGTACACGAGCAAGTACAAATAAGTATTGAGCAAGGCGCAAAGCTAATCACGGGCGGCAAGGTGCCGGCACAAGATGGTTTTTATTATCCCCCGACCATTATAGTAAACGTAAAAAAAGGTATGCCCGCTTATGATGAAGAAATATTTGGCCCTGTCATCGCTATAATCAATGCAAAAGATGAAGAACAAGCCATTACTATTGCAAATGACACTTCATATGGCTTGGGCGCAGCTATTTTTACCAAAGATATTAAACGCGGTGAAAAGATAGCCGCAGAAAGAATTCAATCAGGTACATGCGCCATCAATACTTTTGTAGCTTCTGATCCTAGGTTACCTTTTGGAGGGATTAAAAACTCCGGCTACGGGCGAGAATTGTCTGCCGAAGGAATACGATCTTTCGTAAATGTGAAGACAATTAATATAAAATAATTTTGCTGCCTATTGTTGGTGCTCAATTGTTATGACTTGCCGAATTAATTCATCGATGTCGGACAATCTGGCATCGGACTTTAGCGCGGTATCAAATGCAAGATATGTTTTTTGATCGTGAATTTGCAACCATTTAAAACTTTCTTTTGGGCCAAGATACCAGCGGTCTCTTAACTTGAAATAACATTCTAATAAGTCATGTAATAGCCAATGCCTGCGATAATTACCTTCAATATTATCTTCATTGGCTCTAAGCAGCATTTTTTGCAACCATCCAATGATTTCATGTTGTTCCCAATCCGGAGTCTTGGGTGGTCCTTGTTGGAACAGCGCTTTAATTTTATCTAACAATTGATCACCCATATGATCTTTTTGACATAAGACAATACCGTCTTTTGCGCGAATCATACCTGGATCAATATTTTCAATTACATTAGGAGGATAAATAAAAATATCTAAATAGGAATTTTCGAATATTCGACAATCACGTTCAAATTCACCGTTATCGCGGATTGCAATGATGTCATAATCACTGGTAGGCGTTGACTCATTACGCGCATGCGAACCATATAAAATAACGGTATGGCAATGGTGATGGTCTAATATATATTTAGTTATGCGATTAATTTTTTCGTTCAACATATTTATAAAATATTGCCTATATGATTAATTTAAATATAAAAAATGACCAGTTTAAATTTAATGCATAATAGCATAGAATAAGGCACTTTAGATAGATAATAAGCAATAGAACTTGGAGAGGCTCCTTTTTATGTTCAGATATAAAATGAAAATCTTGGTATCCACTTTTTTGTTACTGATTTCAATTTCATCATTTGCAATGCAAACAAACCGCGAAATGGAGTGTGGCCAATTTGCGGTTTGTAGTGGTGGATCTTGTGTAATGACATCTGGCGATTACAGTTATTTTAAGTATGAATATCATACGGAATACGAAGGTACTTATAAATTATCTAGCTTAGAGTGGGAACGCCTCGAGTCTGATTCATCTGTTAGCTCGTATGTTAGATGTATTTATAGTTCACCCATAGCTTGGATATCATTTAAAACGATACCAAACACACAATGGCTTACTTCAGGTTCGGGTTGGAGTGAGCGTAAATTAGGCCACTCAGCTACTTGTGATGCTTGGACAGGCCAATGTGCATTTGAATTAATATCGTAGCCCTCACTTCTCTGAATCCATCAAAGAGGGCGTAGGCTACGATTTATCTTAAAGTTTACAGCCATAGAGAGAATCTAGAAAGCGAACTTTCTAGCTTGGTATCTTCAATAGTTTCCTTAGTTTGCATTAAAGCTTGAAGCTGTTTAACGCTTATATCTAACTTTTGTAAATCATCTTTTAATTTAGATCGTTCTGCACATTCGCTAGCAAGTTTTTTACGTAGGTCAGCAACTTCATCTACATATTGTCTAATCACATTACGTTGTATAAATAAAATCCGTAACACGTCATTGATAAAATCTTCATGTTCATTATGCGGCATTTCGGCTGGTAGATGATCAAGAACTCTTTGCAATTTATCATTTAACCATATTAGCTCAGGCCCACCATCAGAACCGGGTGTGGCTTTCAAATTTTCTTCACTTGCAAATAAATATGATTTTGCAATATTGAGGATAATTTTTTTTGCATTTAGATCAGGTTTATGTAACCAATCCTGTAGCATGTAACGCAAAGCTTTTTCCATACCCTCTAATTTATCGGCTACAGTATTATATATTTCCGCATAATAACTATTTGCGAGTATATCGCGGCTCTGATAATACAGCTCTTGCGACTTTGGATGTTGATTTTGATCATATGTAATTTGCGACAACAAACGTCGATGCAATGCACGAAATTCCGCATCACGGCTGTTGTAATCCATAAGAAAAGTGGCCAAGCGCATCAACATAAATTTTCTTGGATACTCGGGAAATAATTTGCATGCGAAAGCTAATTTAGTAATTTCCGCTAATACACTCTTGTGATCAGCTGACTTTTCCCTAAGTTCGAGAACATAACATTTAAATTGATTTAAGATACAAAACATTTCAAATGACCATATAGCCTTTATCGGTTTTCTACTAGCGGGTAAAGTTCTTGGATCAGCTGCATTAATGTTAAAAACACATTTCTTCATTATTTTCAAATCTTCTTCGTTCAAAATGGGGCTAAGCTTATCAAGAAAATTGACAAATTGAGGATGCCATTCGTTATAAGCAAACTGCGGATGTTTGCTGTGATGATCGTCTGCAATTGTAACGGTACGAAATAATTGAATTAATGTCACTAACGACCCAGATAATTTATTTTCAGGGTTATCGTCTTCTGCATATGTCATCTCATAAGGGCCATCACCTAACGAAAGTGTTTGTATCTTGTCTTCAGGTAATGTCAGTAAATTATGCAATAATGATGTAGCAAATTCTCTTTTTTTAAACCAAAAATTTACACTTGCTAATAATTTACCAAAATTATTTTGGCGTATTACTTCTTTACTTTTATCCTCAATGCGCTGACTAGTGATAGTAAAATCAAGTTGACTGAAAAATTCAGCAGACAGTGCTCCGATTCTTTCAATTAAATTACCATACTGTAACGTTCTTCTTCCCCAGCCTGATGACTTATAACCCAGCATCAACTGACAGGCCAGCCAAAGGCCGCTTATATGACTAAACACACCTACTGTACCCTGTTGTAAACAGAAATCAGCAATATCCTGTTGCGTCATCTCAGTCAACAACCCATCGACTCCCTCCCATCCATAATCGGCATCATTAAGGTAATTTTTGTATTGTAATAATACGAGGTCAAATAATTCCTTGCTTTTCTTACTTAAAGAACGGCCTTCCATAATGTCTCCCTCCGGTTGAAATTCACACTCTATGTTTGTGCTGTGCGTAACATATTCCAACGACAGAAGTTCAACAATTGTGTTTGAGCAATCGCTATCATAGTTTTATTTTATACTTCAAATAGTTAGTTATGGTTGGCATTCTGAATAAATCAGCCCTAGCTTTATATGTATTTTCATATTATAATTAACATATATTTCAGTATGAGATTTAATATGAATACGACACTTTCTATCAATCTGCCAGACCAGTTAGCTAAGGCTAGCCAAGAGGCTGCGAAGAGGATGGGTTTGTCTCGCACGGAATTTATCAGGCAAGCAATAGCACACGAAATAGCTCAATTTGAGGCTAATCTTGAAGAAAAAGAAATCGCAAGTGCTATGTTAGCTATGAAAAAAGCTAAGCACTATCTTAACGAGTCTAATGAAATCATGAATGGTTTTAGTGATGAATTGCCTAAGGATAAGAAAGAATGGTGGAACAAGAAGAAATCTTAACTCGTGGAGGAGTATATCTTGCAAGACTTGATCCGTCAAAAGGAGCAGAGACCGGGAAAATTCGTCCTGTACTTGTACTAACAGCACAAACTATTCTCGACGTGAACCCACCCATTATTTTTATTTGCCCTTTAAGCAGTCAGTCGCAACCTGCGTTTAGCAGCTTGCATGTTGAGTTAACACCAAGAGATAATTTAAATGCTATTAGTTATGCACTAGCTGAGCATTGTCGCTCTATCAGTATACGGCGTTTCATTTTTCCTCGCTTAGCACAACTCACTAATACCGAAATGCGAACCATTTTACATAAATTGCAACGATTGATTGACCTGCCCCCAATAAACTTGGCCAAACGAATTTAGAAAAATTTGGCAAAATCACCCTAAAGGATATCGGGTCGCATATCGCCTAACTCTCTGCACTGTTATTAATTACTTATCTAGGGACGTACATCCCTGTACTCGCGCTCCTTGTCAATATATAATTCCTGTTTCATCTTAATAATAAGAGAACGACGGAATGGAAGCACGACTGGAAGAAGAAAAAAGTTTTTATGTTATAGACAATCCAACCCATCAACCACATGATAAATTTTTTCGTACGGCTATGTCCGACAAGCGGGTCGCGCGTGATTTTATACAGTCTCATTTACCGAAAGATATGTTACAGACTATTAATTTAGATAATTTGGTTTTGCAGCATCGCTCTTATATAAATGATGTTAGAAAAGAAACGGTAGTTGATGTGTTATTTAAAACAACGATCGCAAACAAAGAAGCATTTATCTACGTGCTTGTTGAGCATCAAAGTGAGCCAGATGTACTTATGCCATTTCGTGTGCTGAAGTATATGGTGAATATTATGGATGATCACCTTAACAAAATTAAGAAAACGAAGAAAACTAAGCCAAAGAATCTGCCACTCATTTATCCTATAGTGGTGTATCATTCTGATGAACCTTACACTCATTCGACAGATATACTTGATATTGTAGATGCCCCGCGTTTATTAGCTGAGCGTTACTTCCTAAAACCATTTCATTTAATTGATCTTGGCAAAATTAATGATGAAATAATAAAGAGCCACGTATGGGCAGGGATGATGGAATTTGCACTCAAGCATGTTTTTGAGCGTGATATAGTACCTTGGGTAAAGGAGGTTGCCGGTCTAATGCGCCATTTGGTGTTGCAAGGTGGTGAGAATTATATAGAAGTCGTGTTAGAATATCTTTTCGAACGTGCTGAAGTGCAAACCCGTGGTGAATTTATAACCTTGATAAATAAAGAAATTTCTACAGAAATAGGTGAAAAAGTTATGACAATTGCTGAACAATACAGAGCCGAAGGTCGACAAGAAGGCAGGCAAGAAGGCATAGAAAAAGCTAATCTTGATATGGCAAAAAGATTATTAGCTGAAAAAATGGATCCAGTCATTATCGCAAAAGTGACTCAGCTATCACTCAACCAGATTAAACAGCTGGAAGAAAATATACATTAGGTGATGCTGTGTGCGCCCCGGATGTCGCTAATGCTTATGGCATAAAAAGTAAACGTAACAAACCGTCCCCTTATGTCACTGAACTCAACACTTGTATTTATAATTAACCAACTTCTATATGTTCAAATAAGCGGTGCAATTCTTCAATTCTAGTCTGTTTTTCAGCTAATTTAGCAGTGTGCGCGGTCAAGCTGATTTGTAATTCAATTTTTTCGGTTTCTAAAGCTTCCAGTCTTGCTTCGAGCATATACTTGTTAGTAATTAAACTTTCTCTCTCGTGTTGCCATTTATGAAAGAGCTTTTGCCAGCGGCGGTTGTTATGTTTGTACTTTTGTAATTCCTTCTGCATTTCAGCCAACGCTTGTTGCGTAGTATATTCAGCTTGTGCATTGACGCGTTCCCACAAGCCTTTCATCATGCTCACCATTTCCTGCGGTAAACCTTCATTTAACGCAACAGTTTGTGCGTGGCTATGCGTCGCGCGCCAATCACGTAAATGACTAGCGATAGTGGAATGGCTGCCTGTTTGCAAAATTTGGCGGATATGTTCGATGGTAGGTGTCTTTCCCTGCCCCATTAATTGACTGGCGGCCTCATAAACATCTTGTTTAGTGACTCCATATCTGGCCATGGCAACTCCTTGTGTGAAATGTAACATCTTATGTATTACGTTATATTACATTATATAAATATTTTACAGTTTAAGCAATACACAGCACTGGTTTTTTTAAAATGGCTATGCCAAGCTGGCGAGCAAATTAAATAGTGAAGGATTAAAACGGATGAAATTTACATTCTTGTCGCTTTTGAGTCTCGTAATCGTACTAACAACAGCATGTGCCTGGGCACTGAAAGTTAAGGAAGATAAAACGATTGTCCTGATCCATGCCTACCCTACTGACCAACGACTTTGGCAGCCACAACAAGCGCTAAAGCGCCATTTCAAGCTTATTACATTAGATCTTAAAGGCTTTGGCCAGGCAGAGCCAACCGATGGCAGCGCCGTAACGATGAGCGAATATGCAGACCAAGTTAAACACCTATTAGATCAATTACACATTTCAAAAGCGATTATCGGCGGCGAATCTATGGGTGGCTATGTCGCTCTCGCCTTTTATGAGAAATATCCTGCAGCAGTGGCTGGATTAATTTTATCAGACACACAATCAATTGCTGACACACCTGAAATGAAAGAAAAGCGCGAAGCAATCGCACGTGATATGCTGGAGCATGGCACAACCAATGCCATCAATTCATTTATGACAAAAGCGCTTTCAGCCAATGCTTCAGAAAGTACAAAAGCTTACTTAAGAAATATCGTCGACTCACAAACTGCTACTGCCCTCGCGTCCGCACAACGTGGCATGGCACAACGTACAGACACTTCACATTTATTGGCAGAAACAAGCTTGCCTGTGCTCATCATCACAGGTGAACAAGACATGCTTATCGCACCGCAACAAAGTGAAGCTATGCATAAATTAGCAAAAAACAGTAAATTAATAACGATCCCGAATGCAGGACATTTATCTAGTCTTGAACAGCCCGAAGCGTGGAACCAGGCAGTGATAAACACGTTTGAGAAATAATATGAGCCTGGCTAACTTTGCAACCTTTTATTGAAGTCGAAAATTTCGACTTCAATGCACGATCGCAATTAATCAGAAATTTCGGAAAAGCCCGTGCTTTTCGCGTAAATTGGTAATTTATTGACTTTTCAAATGATTTTGATATATTATGAAATTTGAGCGATCAACACACAAATTTCATAGATTATGACAAAGCACCCTATAGAACGCAGCCACTACATTGAAAAAATTGACTTTTTATTCAAGGTCAATCCTGTTGTTGCCATATTAGGTCCTCGACAATGCGGCAAAACAACGCTTGCGCGCCTGTATGCGGGAAGTCATCCTGAACAAACCATTCATTGGCTAGACCTCGAAAATCCGGACGATTTAGCTCGTCTTGCTTCGCCTATATTGGCGCTGCAAGAGCTAGAAGGTCTTATAGTGATCGATGAAATACAAAAACGGCCTGACTTATTTCCAACATTACGAGTTTTAATCGATAACCACAAAAACAAACAACGCTATCTCATTTTAGGTAGTGCTTCACGTGATCTCATTCAACAATCTTCCGAAACATTGGCGGGTCGCATTAGCTATATGGAGCTTAACCCATTTTCCTATCCTGAAGTCGATGATTTAAGTCGACTATGGATACGTGGTGGATTCCCAGATTCCTACCTCGCAGATTCCAACGACATTAGTTGGGAATGGCGCAAGTCCTACATCAGCACGTTTTTGGAAAGAGATATTCCTAATCTTGGCATCAATGTTCCTCCGCAAACATTACGCCGGTTCTGGATGATGCTCGCACACTATCATGGCAATATTTTTAACGCTTCGGAGATTGGGCAATCTCTTGGCGTTGCTCATACAACTGCCAGACATTATCTAGATATTCTGACTGGAACATTCATGATACGTGAATTACCACCATGGCTAGAAAATATTGATAAACGACAAATAAAATCACCAAAAATATATTTCCGTGATAGTGGTATCTATCACTGCCTTTTAAACATCATGGATAAAGATGCTCTCTATACCAACCCAAAATTAGGTGCATCCTGGGAAGGATTCGCAATCGAAGAAGTTATCCGTTATCACAATGGCGAGACAGGTGAAATGTATTTTTGGGGCGTACATAATCAATGCGAACTTGATTTGTTTATTATAAAAAACGGCAAGCGATTGGGTTTTGAATTTAAGTATACTGATAGACCCGTTGCGACTAAATCTATGAATTTAGCCATTGAGATATTGCGACTTGATTCACTAATAGTTATTTATCCCGGAAACAATGACTTCCCACTTGCGGGCAATATTCGAGTAATGGGTCTAAAAAATTATTTGTAATGAGGCTGCAGAGAAATCACTCCTCCGTCTTACTTCTAATCTCCGCAATAATTCCCACTGCGGAAAATACAACTACCAGGAAGGGTAAAATGAGGCTAATGTAAGGATTATGGACTTTAATACCAAGAATCTTGAAAATAAATAATTGCACTATCAGCGTAACAATACTGGTTAATATTAAATATAAAATACAAGCAAGCCAGTAATACGCTTCGGGTTTGTACTCTTTAAACCGCGACGGATGTCGCAAACATTGTGGAAATTTTTTCACTAGCCAAACAACAGCATTCTGCCGTAACTTATTTTGCTCTACCCAATCCATCAAAACATAATAACCATCCATTTCCTGCAGCGGACTTAATTGACGAAATGCGCTGATATAAGTAAACAAGGCAAACAACCAAAACATGGCGCGTGCATATTCATTAGGAATGATGAAAATAGCCATCGCTGATAGGCCGGCAAGAATTACATCCGCATACACGCCTGCCAAGTTAACAAAAATACGGGCGCGCCGCGGTGATAACCACATATCCGATGTATCAGTAAAAGCAACAGGCCCTGCTGCACTCCAGCCTATACCTATATAATGCACTTCGCGTCCAGCTGATTTAACTGCATAAGCATGTGCAAGCTCATGTACCATTAAATCAATAATACTGATGGGATAAATCATCAATAATAAAAATAAACCTTGTTTTTCCCTATTAAAGAAAGTCAGCACACCATTCGTCGATGCTGAAAAAGCGACAATGCCAGCCATAAATAAAATAAATAATATTAAATGACCAGTGCGTGTAAATAAGAATTTAACAAATTTATCGTAAGTTTTTGAAATCCAGGGATCAGCATCACCCAGTGCAAAGCGCTTATCCATAATACGT
>Ga0207143_1081_pt1 | contig 12411 bp, 9 predicted proteins | sample Alteio_BWMinHeat_3_FD_153566 | JGI IMG/M metagenome (GOLD analysis project Ga0207143, IMG submission 153566) | Enriched cells from forest soil in Barre Woods Harvard Forest LTER site, Petersham, Massachusetts, United States -... | ecosystem: Environmental > Terrestrial > Soil > Temperate forest >... | reverse complement strand
TTTTGTCGTTGGATTGGATTATCAAAATCCTTATCTAAATCCTTATGAAGAATTTCAACGATTCAAAACCCATCCTGCCATTTCACCTTTACTCAAAAACAGTAAACGCATTGCTTATGGTGCACGTACATTGGTTGAAGGTGGATTACAATCCATTCCAAAGCTCACTTTCCCCGGCGGTTTAATCATTGGTGATGCCGCTGGGTTTTTAAATGTCGCAAAAATTAAAGGCATTCATAATGCAATGAAATCCGGCATGGTGGCAGCCGACAGTCTTTTCCCATTATTACAACAATCCACCACTCATGAATGCGTGTCTTATCCTGATCATTTGAAAGCGAGTTGGCTATGGCAAGATTTATATCGCGTACGCAATATTCGTCCCGCTTTTCGATATGGTCTTTTACCAGGCCTTGCTTATGCGGCACTCGATACGTATTTATTCCGCGGCCGCGCGCCATGGACATTACACCATGCCAAACCTGACCATCTCTCGCTGAAAAAAGCGAATGTGTGTCAAAAAATCGATTATCCTAAACATGATAATCAACTGACTTTTGATTTACCCAATTCACTTTTTTTAGCCAATATCCGGTACGAAGAAAATCAACCTTATCATCTTAAATTAAAAAATCGTCATGTGGTTCCGATTGAAATTAATTTAAAAGAATATGCCTCCCCTGAAACACGATACTGCCCTGCCGGTGTTTATGAAATTCTTTATAATGAACAAAAGCAGCCGCGTTTGATGATCAATGGCGGCAATTGCATTCAATGCAAAGCATGCGATATCAAAGACCCCACCCAAAATATCGTATGGACTCCCTCAGAAGGCGGCAGCGGCCCGCAATATGAAATGATGTAAACCCCCCTGTCATTCCGGAATGTAGCCTGGACACGCTCTTTGTGTCCGGGGAACCATTGCAATTTTCTCAAACAATTTCCTTGAAAGCCAGGTCGTTAGGTTGGGTATAAAGAGCAATAAAAATCAAATGGTTATAGCATGTCATTTCATTCTTGACGCCAACCCGAATTGCATATAAAATGCACAATCTAACTATAAAATAGCTCATTAAAACGAGGTGGCTCCAAATGGCTAATAATCGTCGTCCAACATTCAATGATCTGCCGCTTGAGATATGGGCACAGTCGATGCCTGCCGCAGGCATTCCGAATGCAGAAATCACGGCTTCCTTTTACTCTTTATCCCAAACCTGTTCGGCATATTATGGTTTGTTCGGTCCAGAACTCGCGCGACTTGCCATTATCAAACAATTCTGGCAAGCGGTAATCGATGGTAAGCAGCAAATCATTATCGACTTATCTCTTGCAAATCCCCGTCTGTTATACCGATTAATCACTCAACCTATGCCAAATAGTTTTATCATACAAAGTAAACTCACCTTTCAGATATTTGAGCTTCAAGGCGAAACGTTATTATCAGCCCCTGTCAAACGAAAACAACTTAAAGTCATTCAAACCCTATTATCATGCTGCCAGCCACAACTTGAGCATGACCAAAAACTTCAAAAATGGATTGCGTATGCATTATCGGAATGGAAACCTTATCAACTGACTGTAGACGCTGAAGGCTATGAACCCTTTGTTATCCCTCAAGAATATAAAGATCTCGCTCAATCATCGATTGAGGTATTTAGCACAGAAACCTTTCCAAATGGTATACCCGGTAGGGAAGGTATCCCATTCAATATCGAATTAAGTCAGAAAACTGAATTGGCACTTTCATCCCTACTCGACATATTAGTACCAAAAAATGCCGTGAAGTTAGATGATCATATCGATATGGAATTATGTTTACTTGCTCTATTCGAAGCTAATTGTACTCGGCTCAGGGATGTTCATGGTGAACAGCTGGAGGCATGTTGGAGACGAACGATTGGCTTAACCCTGCCAGCCCAAATCCCTGAAACCGGGGAAATTTGCTGTGAGAGCCTTGAGGATAATGATGACCTGGAAATTAACCCATTAGCGGCTGATCATAAATTATGGCATGGTGAGGATTTTTATCGTTCCAATCGTGATGACCGTTCTGGACAGGGTTTTGACTTCTTTTGTAATGTTCTCGGAGTCGCAGCGACAGGCGATGAGGACGGGTGGTTCGCGTGGGGGAGTTGGATAAATCATATCTTCCAAAAGCAAGAAGGTTTTCAGAAAACTCTCCTGCAATGGCAGGAACAGCTAACCCGTCTCCAAGATAATGACAACCAATCCGGCTATGCGATTCGCTTCTCGCACGATTGAAATTCGCTCAAAGAGCGGGGTCAAGTCTGGACAGCGGACAGCTGAATTCTTGCTCCCAGCTGTCCGCTGTCCAGACTTGACCCCAGCTTCTTGACCCCGCTCTTTTGTTGAAATTCGCCCACTTCTTCACTATGATGTCAGGCTGCTCGCGAAACCGAGCAGCGGGATTATTTTGAAAAATAACATTAAATCAACCAATTAACTCAGGATCCGCAATGAAAATGCTGCAAAAGATGTTCCGAAAGAAACAAATTGGTCACCATTATGAATCAAACCTTCACCGCACGTTAAGTGCTTTTGACCTCACGCTCATGGGTATTGGCGCCATTATCGGTGCCGGCGTATTTGTTTTAACGGGTGTGGCGGCAGCAACGAAGGCGGGTCCTGCTGTGATTCTTTCTTTTAGCATTGCAGGTCTTGCTGCTATGTTTGCAGCACTTGCTTATGCAGAATTGGCTTCGAGCGTTGGCGGAAGCGGCAGTGCTTATAGTTATTCTTATGCTGGCTTTGGTGAATTTATTGGCTGGTTAGTGGGTTGGAATCTGATTTTAGAATACGCGATGAGTGTTTCCACCGTTGCGATTGGGTGGTCAGGCTATGTGACTAACTTATTTGAAGCAGTCAATATCCATTTGCCACAAGCATTAACACGAGGTCCATTTGATGGCGGCATGGTCAATCTGTTGGCTATTGTGGTTATCTTAAGTCTTTCTGGTTTACTCTGCCTTGGGGTTAGACAAAGTGCAAAATTCAATGCGGTTGTGGTCTATATCAAATTAATTACGATTGCTGCTTTTATTTTGGTTGCTAGTGCGAATGTGAATCCACAAAACTGGACACCGTTTCTTCCGTTTGGTTGGTCAGGTGTGATGGAAGGCGCAGCTTTAGTGTTCTTTGCTTATATTGGATTTGACGCATTATCAACAGCGGTTGAAGAAACCGTCAACCCACAACGGGATGTTCCTATCGCTATTATCGGTTCACTCATCGGATGCACCGCGATTTACATTATTGTGGCTGCTCTATTAACGGGTATTGTTTCATACACCACATTAGATGTGGGCTCGCCGGTTGCAGAAGCCCTTTTAAATATTGGTCATCGCATGATGGCGGGTGTGGTTGCTGCAGGCGCGATTGCTGGTTTAACGACAGTGATGTTAGTCATGAGTTATGGTTTGACTCGCATTTGCTTAGTCATCGCAAGAGATGGCTTGATCCCTCAATCTTTTGCAAAAATTAACCCACGAACACACACGCCAATTCGAGCCATTATGATTTCAGGTGTGATTATGGCGCTCGTTTCAGGTTTCGCACCCATTGGACGTGCAGCAGAATTAGTGAATATTGGTACCTTAACCGCTTTTGCTTTTGTCTGCGTCGGCGTGATTGCCTTACGCATCACACATCCTGAAATGCCTCGGCCATTTAAATTACCCTTTAATCCCATCATTCCTTTATTAGGTGTTGGATTCTGCGTGTATTTAATGACCCAACTTTCTGATGTCACCTGGTGGCGTTTCTTCATCTGGACCATTTTGGGTATTGGGATTTATTTCGCTTACAGCCATAAAAATAGCCTGCTGAATAAGCCAGGTGCGATGGGTAAATTAAATACTATCCCACAAGAACAAGAATAGGTTGAATATTTTTTATTCATCATATAGAATGCCCGCTCGTTAAAAGTACAAACTGAGGAAGGATTCAATGAGCTGCTCACTCAGTGAGCAGCTTGTCTTTTCGCACAAACGGAACTTGGCACAAAGTAAAACCTAAGTACTTAATAGAGGAGTACTCAGCGTGCCGGCTCAGCTAAGCGCAAAAGAAGCTGATCTCAAACGAGCAGAACTGTCTGCCTCCATTCCTGTGACTGAAACAGGAAACGTTATTTCTGTACAAGCTTCCACCGCAGCGGCCACATCCGGCAGTCTGATATCTGATTTACCAGATGACCCACATCATATTGATGCCAATTTCACTGCCACCGAAGATAAAGAAATCGGCATGGGCGTGGGGCTTGCGTTGAGTTTTATTACCTCCATTATTTGGTATATCAAATATCACAATTCATATAAAAATAAATCCCACGACGAGCAAATAGAAAAACTTCAAACACTCAAAATCGAATCGGGCTATTGGCAGCGCACCGTCAAAACGTATACCCAACTGGGGACTAATGTAGGATCCGGTTTGTTTGATGTGATTTCGCAATTTTTCTTTTTTTTACCTGTGTGGATTACGCTTCCGCTCAAAGCCGGTGTTTCTGCGCTAGTCGGTACGATTTTAGGGATTATAGCCGGCACCATTGCTTATTTTCGTGAATCACCAGCAACCTCATCCAATCAACCTAGTCTATTTTTACTCGGCAGAGATGATGTATCACGATATCCCAAAACAGGTGCGAGAATTGGCCTTTACTGGGGAACAGTGATTGGTGGTGTACTCAGTTTATTTTTTCCTTTCCCTGGTGGGATTGTGATTGGAATGGGCATGGGTGCAGCCTTAGGTAGCGTCGTTGGTTTTATTCTTTTTGCTGCGATTGTTCCACTCATTAACAAGATTCGATTCACTTTTTTTCCTAAGAAAGCAGAGACGACCACGGATAAAAAAGAAGCTGATTCCAATCGGCATCCTGAACATATCTTTCGGATGAATTATGTTAACCAAGGCATTGCAGCTGGCGCTGCTGTCGGCATTATCGTTGGTTTTATTATTTCTTTGTGTATTCCCGTACCCGGTTCGACACTTCTTTTTATCGGATTTTGTGGTGCAATCGGCGCTACTATCGGTTTGATCGCCTTAGGCATCACAGGCATCCTCATTTCAAAAGCGATCACAGAGAGAGATCGCAGAGGATATAGCAGTTGGGATTATGACACGCGCGCCGGCTTTTCACTTGGTAATCAAAATGGACTGGGTATTGGTGTATTTGGCTTATTATCAGCATGTGGTATTGGATTAGCTGGATTAAAAGATTTTATTTGTAGTGTTGGTGGGTTAATAGGCGGTTTAGTTTTTGGTGCTTGTCAGGCTTATCAAACAAAAAAACGATATGATTGGCCGGATGAAAAATTTAATCAAAATAAACCGCTTGTGCCCATCAGCCAGTTATTATCCACCTTTGGTGTGATGGGTGGTTTTGCTGGTAGTGTGATTGGATTCACCATTGGATTTTTATGTTTTGGTCCACTGGGAGGCATACTCGGTGGTATGTTAGGCTTAGGTTTTGGTGCGGTCATCAGTGCAGGGATTGCGTTTTTCTGCGGTGAAGTGATTTACCTGAAATATATCCAGCTATCGAGATTTTTGGCTGAAAAATTCGTTTCCGCTAAACAAAAAATTGAAGCATGGTTTCATGTCCCTCGTACCGAAAAAACCCCTGTCACACCGAATCTTGAACCTGATGAACAAGTTGATTTCTCATTATCGTCAGAAGAAGAATCCGTATCCGAGAGTGACTCAGAATCTGCGTGTGAACCAAAACCAACGCCAACCCCTTCCCCGTCCGGCGAATCACCAATACCGGGTGATGATATGCCTAAACGAAAAAAAGATATTGATAAAGTTCGCTTAACGAAGAACCCCAGTGCTTTCGGCTATGCAACAAAAAATAAAATCGTCATAGAAAATCCAACACCACAACAAAATCATGAACCAACACGTCTAACGGTCAACGCTTAGCGCAAGGTTCACTTTAGATCGCACGATGGTTCCCAGCTGTTCTGTAATAAAGTGCCCCACCTGAATTAATTTTTTTAAATCCACACCGGTTTCTATCTTCATGCCATTTAACATATACAATACATCTTCCGTTGCTACATTACCCGTCGCCCCTTTTGCATAAGGACAACCGCCTAATCCCGCCACGGAACTATCGATGATAGAAATGCCGCATTCTAATGCAACATAAATATTTGCTAAGGCTTGTCCATACGTATCGTGAAAATGCACTGCTAACTGCTCAATCGGCACGTGTTGAGAAACCTTATCCAATAACTGTTTTGTTTTGGAGGGTGTCCCCACTCCAATGGTATCGCCCAACGAAATTTCATTACACCCTAACTGGAATAACCGTTCAGCAAGTTTTGCGACTTTTTCTGGCGGCATTTCTCCTTCAAAAGGACAACCTAATACACATGAGATATAGGCTCTGATAGGCAAATGATGTTTTTTTGCCTCCTCAACCACTTCACTGATCCGCTGCATACTATCAGACACTGAAGCATTCGTATTTTTTTGCGAAAAAGTTTCAGATGGCGTCGTAAAAACGGCGATATGCGTCGCACCTGCGGTGAGCGCATTTTGCAATCCTTTCAAATTAGGCACTAAAACGGGATAAATAACGCCTTTCCGTTTAGTGATACTACTTAACACTTCTTTTGCATCAGCAAGCTGCGGGATCCATTTAGGCGAAACAAAACTGGTTGCTTCAATCACTGAAAGCCCCGTTTCTGCTAATCGGTTAATGAATTCAATTTTAACCGCCGCCGGAATAATTTTTACTTCATTCTGTAGCCCATCTCGAGGACCGACTTCGACAAGCTTAACTTGTTTAGGAAATGACATGCGCGCTGTTTTACTCCGTCCAGACAGGTTGTCGTTTTTCCAGAAAAGCTTGTAATCCTTCTTGCGCTTCCTTGGACATCCGCATTCCTGCTAAATGTTCTGCTGTTTTTTGTGCCAACTCACTGGTAATTTTATCTTTGGCAACATATCGAATTAATTGTTTGGCGATCATCAACGCTTGTGGCGCATTTTTTAATAAGGTATTGGCAAGGGTTAGCCCCGTTTGTAAAAGCGCATCATCTTCGACAACGCGATGCAATAATCCCATTTCTTTTGCTTCATCAGCATGAAACCGTTCACCCGTCAAAAAATAATAATGTGCTGCTCGCTCCCCTATCGCTGAGATGACATAAGGACTAATCACAGATGGGGTAATCCCAATTTTCACTTCTGAAAAACTAAAACTCGCGCTTTTTGCACCGATGGCAATATCACAAGCTGCTAATAATCCTAAGCCGCCGCCCATCGTCGCACCATGTGCTAACACAATGGTGGGCTTTGGAAAAGCATAAAGCTGATACATCAAATCTGCTAAGAGTTGTGCATCATTTTCGTTATGATCCCGCGGGCCTGCTGCAATTTCTTGCATCCAATGAATATCCGCACCCGCACAAAAATGTTCACCCAGGCCTTGCATCATCAAAATACGGATGGTTGAGTCATTCCGCAATTGAAGTAACATATCTAATATTTCTTTAATCATTTTGCCATTCATCGCATTGCGCTTATCCGGACGATTTAAAGTTATCGTCGCAATGCCTTCGGATTTTTTAATAAGAATAAATTCACTCATTGTTACATCCTGAATAAACCATATTGCGTTGGTAAAATTGGCGCATTTAATGCGATGCTTAAACTTCTTCCCACGACGCGTCTTGTCTCTGCCGGATCAATCACGCCATCATCCCACAGTCTCGCACTGGAATAATAAGCTGAGGATTGTTTGTTGTATTGGTCAAGCAAGGGGGCTTTTAATAATTTTTCCTCTTCTTCACTCCAGGTCTCTCCTTGCCGCTTTTTCTGGGCACCTTTTAATTGAGCAAGTACACTGGCTGCTTGCTCACCACCCATCACGCCAATGCGTGCATTCGGCCACATCCACAAAAAACGCGGTTCGTATGCTCTGCCGCACATGGCATAATTCCCCGCTCCATAACTGCCACCAATGATGACGGTAATTTTAGGGACTTGTGCTGATGCAACCGCTGTCACTAATTTTGCACCATGTTTAGCAATCCCTTCAGATTCAAACTTACTGCCAACCATAAAACCGGTGATATTTTGTAAAAACAATAATGGAATCCCACGCTGCGTGCATAATTCGATAAAATGTGTCGCTTTCAATGCGGATTCAGAAAATAAAATACCATTATTGGCAATGATGCCAACTGGAATTCCCCAAATTCGCGAAAAGCCGCACACAATGGTTTTAGCATACAATGCTTTAAATTCATCAAAATCAGATCGATCAACAATACGAGTAATAATTTCACGTACATCAAAAGGATAACGAGGATCTGCCGGAATAATGCCATATAATTCGCGTGGATCATGCAAGGGGGCTTTGGGTTCTTGCAATATCATCGAATTCTTTTTCGGGCTGTAATTCAAATTGCCAATAATGCGACGGGTTTGTTCCAACGCTTCTTGATCATTTGCCGCATAATAATCAGCCACGCCTGACGTACGGCAATGCACATCCGCACCACCCAAACTTTCTGCTGTTACCACTTCCCCTGTTGCTGCTTTCACTAATGGTGGTCCTGCTAAAAAAATCGTCGCTTGTTCACGCACCATAATGGCTTGATCCGCCATGGCCGGAATATACGCCCCACCCGCTGTACAAGAACCCATGACAACCGCAATCTGCGGAATCCCTTTAGCGGACAGGTTAGCTTGGTTATAAAAAATGCGCCCAAAATGATTCTCATCGGGAAACACTTCATCTTGTTTGGGTAGATAGGCGCCACCTGAATCCACCAGATAAATGCAGGGTAAATGATTTTGTTCAGCGATTTTTTGTGCGCGTAAATGTTTTTTGACCGTAATAGGATAATAAGTACCGCCTTTCACTGTGGCATCGTTTGCCACAATCATACAATCCACACCCATCACACGACCGATGCCGGTGATAATCCCTGCTGCAGGAATATGATCTTCATATAAGTCATACCCTGCCAAAGCAGATAGCTCCAAAAATTCTGCATCGGGGTCCAGCAATAATGCAATACGTTCTCTTGCTAATAATTTCCCATGGCTTTTGTGTTTTTCCCGAGCTTTTTCCCCGCCACCTACCTGGATTTTATTGATTAGTTTTTTCAAATCAGTCGCGAAGTGATGCATCACTTCGGCATTTTGATGAAAGCTTTTATCTTCTTGACGAACTTGAGATTGAAATTCTGTCACATCGACTCCTCAAACAATTCTCGCCCAATTAACATCCGCCGAATTTCCGACGTACCCGCACCAATTTCATAAAGTTTCGCATCACGCCATAAACGGCCTGTGGGAAATTCATTCACATAGCCATTGCCGCCAAGACATTGTATCGCCTCTCCTGCCATCCAGGTGGCTTTTTCTGCCGTGAATAAAATCACCGAGGCGGCATCTTTGCGTGTCACATCCCCACGATCACAGGCTTTCGCCACACTGTAAAGATAAGAACGTGAAGCCATCAATCCCGTGTACATATCCGCTAATTTGGCTTGCATTAATTCGAATTCGCCAATAAATTTACCGAATTGTTTTCGTTCATGCACATAAGGTAATACCACATCCATACAAGCCCGCATGATCCCCACCGGTCCTGCGGCTAAGACGACTCGTTCAAAGTCCAATCCACTCATCAAGACTTCAACGCCTTTATTCAGCTTGCCCAATATATTTTTTGCAGGGACCACACAATTTTCAAAAATTAATTCACTGGTGTTAGAGCCGCGCATCCCAAGCTTATCTAACTTTTGTGCGGTACTAAAACCAGGAAAGGATTTTTCGATAATAAAAGCGGTAATTCCTTTGGCATGCTCTTCTTTATCTGTTCTCGCATAAACAACTAACACATCGGCATTAGGACCATTGGTGATCCACATTTTTGTTCCATTTAAGATGAAATGATCGCCCTGCTGCTCTGCTCGCAATTGCATACTCATCACATCGGAACCGGCTTGTGTTTCACTCATCGCTAGCGCGCCAATATGCTCGCCGCTACATAATCGAGGTAAATATTGTTTCTTTTGTTCCGGTGTCCCATTTAAATGAATTTGATTGACGCAGAGATTAGAATGCGCGCCATAGCTCAATCCAATGGAAGCTGAGGCTCGGCTAATTTCTTCCATCGCAACCACATGTTCTACATATCCTAAGCCGGAACCGCCAAATTCTTCGGCCACCGTCACCCCAAGCAATCCTAATTGGCCAAGTTTAGGCCACAATTCCACTGGGAAATGGTTGTCAGAATCAATATTGGCTGCAAGTGGGATGATTTCACGTTGGGCAAAATCTCGGACAGCTTCTCGGAGCATATCAACGGTATCGCCTAATGCGAAATTGAGAAAATCCATGGTTTCCATTCCTTCCTTGGTTGGATTGGGGTCGTAGCCCGTACACGCTTTTTGTGTACGGGGAATGATATTTAAACGAAGCCCATTTCCCCGTACACAAAAAGCGTGTACGGGCTACCACACTCAAAATTGTACCAAATTTGACGAAACAAGAAAGCAACGTTACTCTCCCTACCCTGATAAATAAAAATTAAGCTTGTTAGTTATGTCTATTCCCATATTACGTATAAAAAAAGGCCAGGACCGACGCATCAAAGCAGGTCATCCGTGGATTTTCAGTAATGAAATTGATACGGCTCAAACGCCTTTAAAACAATTTTCGGCTGGCCAGGAAGTCTTAGTGGAATCCTACGATAAGACACCAATCGGAATAGCCTATATCAACCCGCATTCACTGATTGCAGCTCGGATATTTTCGCGCGATCCCAAAGATCGCTTAAATACAGATTTTTTAGTACATCGTATTAAAGCAGCGCTTTCTCTTCGAGAGAGATTATTTAATCACCCCTTCTATCGTCTTGTATTCAGTGAAGCAGATGGATTACCAGGCCTCATTGTGGATCGTTTTGATCAACATTTAGTAGCGCAAACCAATACCGCGGGGATGGAGCATAAACAATCTGAGATATCCGATGCTTTGCGCACTGTCTTACCGAACACCGAATCCATTTTATTGCGGAATGACAGTAATGTTCGATTACAAGAAGGCCTGGAAACTTATACCAAATCCCTTTATGACACACCGCCTGATGAAGTCACTTTAATCGAAAATGGCGTTCGTTTTATCTCTCCACTTTGGAAAGGCCAAAAAACAGGTTGGTTTTATGATCATCGGATGAATCGAGCGCGACTAAAAAATTATGTGAAAGACAAAGCTGTTTTAGATGTGTTTAGTTATCTAGGCGCGTTTGGTGTTCAAGCGGCTGTCTTTGGCGCAAAGCAGGTAGATTGTGTGGAAGCATCCAAAACGGCCTGTGACTATATTCATCAAAATGCAGCATTGAATCAGATAGAAGGAAAAGTTAATACCATTTGCGAAGATGCCTTCGATGCATTAAAAGCATTGTTACATCAGGGCAAATCCTACGATGTGATTATCCTCGATCCCCCTGCTTTCGTAAAAAAAGCCAAAGATCACAAAGAAGGATTGTTAGCTTATCAACGCATCAATGAATTAGCAGTAAAGCTACTCGCCTCGGACGGGATACTGGTTTCATGCTCTTGCTCCATGCAAGTGAGTATGGAAGATTTGATTGAAATGACAAAACGTATCGCTTATCGAACGCATAGTGAATTGCAATTAGTGGAACGAGGACATCAAGGTCCTGATCATCCTATTCATATTGCGGTGCCGGAAACGGATTATTTGAAGGCGCTGTTTTTGGTTAAAATGTAACTCGGCACAAAATGCGCTCTTTGCATTTTATGCCGGGGTTATTTATTTGACCCCATGCTATTTCTCCAACAAGTTGTTGGAGATACTCCACAACTGACTTACCCCACCCATACTTTTCTTGTGCCGCAACGATTTTTTCAACAAACCACCAATAAAGCTCGCATTGGCTTTTTGATGCGGCTCTCGCGATCTGAATTCTAGTCGAAGTAATTTTTCGCGTGGCTTCAGTGAGAAGCTCTAGGTATTGTTTATCTGAAGGACAAACGGAATTTTCTTTGCTGATTTCGTTCATTTCTTATTCCTCCTTATAACCAGTTCGACTGACTTCTGTATATTTCCCATTCAGGAAACGATACGTAATATCTTCGTCAATGGGTACGGATTTATTTTTTTTATCGCTGAAGATGGTACCAAATCTTTTTATTTTAAGCACATAATAGGCTTCGTTTTTAGCATTAATGAAATCCATATTGGACGTGTAAGCCACGCATTGAATCGCTTCAGAAGACGCACAGTCACTGAAATTTTCAAAGTAAATAACCTCATTGTGAGCGTTATAAATAGTATGTTTGTAAGGGACAAAAAAGTTAATTTCTCGGTTGGTTTCAGCAATGTGTGCAAATTCTAATG
>Ga0207143_1080_pt1 | contig 12506 bp, 15 predicted proteins | sample Alteio_BWMinHeat_3_FD_153566 | JGI IMG/M metagenome (GOLD analysis project Ga0207143, IMG submission 153566) | Enriched cells from forest soil in Barre Woods Harvard Forest LTER site, Petersham, Massachusetts, United States -... | ecosystem: Environmental > Terrestrial > Soil > Temperate forest >... | reverse complement strand
ATTGGCTGCTGCGGCGGGCCGGCGCTGTGCCGGCGGCTTGGGATTGGCACTATATTTTGCCCGCCAGCGCAATTTTTTATTTATACAATTTGTTGTTTTTGTATCCAGTTTACTTCTCCATTTCTCTGTTAAAGAATTTTATACGCAAATATATTGATAAAGAATATAAAGCCGGCTGACCATGAGAAATCCGTTTGAAGTTTATACGTCTTTGAAAGACGAAAAAAAACCTCGCCAGTTGGATTGGGATGAGTCGGCGGCGGATAGCCAAAGTTCTCTGGAAGAGGTTTATGACAGCGAGCGTTCGGCGCCGGCCCTCCGCTGGTTAGCGACGGCGACTTTTGTATTTTTTGGCTGCCTGGTGGCGCGGATGTTTTATTTGCAAATTGTCCAAGGCAGCCAATTCCGGGCGCTGTCCGAGAGTAATCGGCTGCGGCCCCAGGTGATTTTGGCGCCGCGCGGGAAAATTTTAGACCGTAGCGGGGTCGAACTGGCGCGCAACGCCGCCAGCTTCAACTTGGTGGTTACCCCTTTTGATTTGCCAAAATCTGGCTTGGATAGTGAAATCCGCAAACTGGCTGCCGATTTGCAACTAGATCCCGCGGAGGTAGCAAAAAAAATTAGCGCCTTAGATAAAACTTCCATTCAGCCAGCCGTAATTGAGCAAAACATAAGTCAGCAGCAAAGCATTTTGTTTGCAACCGAAAGCTCGAATTTTATCGGTTTTTCCATCGAAGAAATTCCGGCGCGTTCTTATGTAGACGGGTCGGTATTTTCCGATGTTTTGGGTTATACCGGTTTGTTGTCACCGGGAGATTTAGCGGGTAAAAATGCCAACAGGTACGCGACCGAAGATTACATCGGCAAGCTTGGGATAGAATCTCAGTACGAAGATTTTTTGCACGGCCAGAACGGGGAAAATTTGGTGGAGGTTGACGCCTCTGGAAAGTTGATAGACGTGCTCGGGCAAAATCCCCCGGTGGCCGGCCAAACTTTGGTCTTGAATATAGATAAAGACCTCCAGGAATTGTTGTACCAAGGCCTGCGAGACGCGCCCGGTTCCACCCGGGGCGCTGCCGTGGCAATCAATCCAAAAAATGGCCAGGTTTTAGCTTTGGTCAGCAGCCCGGGCTTTGATAATAATTTATTCGTACCGGGGATTTCCTCAGCCGATTATCAGACATTGCTTAACGATAAAAACGAACCAATGTTCAATCGGGCCATTGCCGGGACTTACCCTCCTGGCTCAACCTCCAAACTTATGACTGCGACGGCCGGTCTGCAGACAGGGGTTATTGACGATAAGACTGTGATTGTTGATAACGGTGTGATTACAGTGCCTAACCAGTTTGGTGGTCCAAGTTATCAATTCCACGGCTGGAAGCCCGGCGGTTTGGGATCCATGACGGTCAGGAGCGCTATTGCTGAAAGTAGCGATATCTTTTTTTATGAAGTGGCCGGCGGTAGCCCAAACGGATCGTTTACGGGTTTGGGTCCTGACCGGCTGGCGGAGTATTTCCGAAAATTCGGTTTGGGAAAACCTCTGGGGATTGATATCCAGGGCGAAAAAGGCGGACTGGTGCCGGATCCATCATGGAAAATGGACTATTATAATAACGACCCTTTAGCAGGCAAATGGTATTTGGGCGACACTTACCATATGGGTATTGGCCAAGGCGATGTGTTGGTAACGCCGCTACAGGTCGCCGAATGGACGGCCATTGTGGCCAATAATGGGACCGGCTTTGTGCCGGAAATCGGCCAAAAAGTCGTCGATGATAGCGGCAAGATTTTGTGGCAAAACCAGCCGAAAGTTTTGGTTAAAGCTATCGCCTCGCTGGAAAATATTAAAATTGTCCAGGAAGGGATGCGCCAGACGGTTTTAACCGGCACGGCCCGGGCCTTAAATACCTTGCCAATTAGTTCGGCGGGCAAGACCGGTACATCGCAATTTGACGGCAGTAACCCTCTGCGTACCCACGCCTGGTTTACGGCTTACGCGCCTTACGAAGACCCGCAAATTGTGGTGACGGTGCTGGTGGAAGCGGGTGGGGAGGGTAATGCCGTGGCCGAGCCGGTGGCCAAAAACGCGCTGCTGTGGTGGGCCAAAAATCGCTATAAACAATAATTATTAATATAAAAAATAACCAACATTGGCAAAATCTGCTATAATTAAAGGGTTATTGTAATTATTATTTTCATGGTTATTGACGGTCGCCAAATTTCCGCCAAAATTTTAGAGATATTAAAAACAGAAATTAGTCAATTTTCTTTCCAACCGGTATTTTGTGATGTACTGGTAGGGGACGATCAGCCTTCGGCTCAGTATGTACAAATGAAAGCTAGGGCGGCCGAAAGAATCGGCATGAAATTCCGGCCGGCTAATTTTTCCTCGGACATCCCAAAACAACAACTCATTGATGAAATAAAAAATATCAGCAGGGAGCCAAATCTTTGTGGTTTGATTGTGCAGCTGCCCTTGCCGAAAAGTTTGCCGCGGCAGGAAATTTTAGATGCCGTTGCTGAACCAATCGACGTGGATTGTATGAGCAGCGCCAGTTTAGCCGATTTTTATCGGGGCGACATCCGCTTCGTGCCCCCGACAGCCGCCGCGATTATGAAGATTTTAGAAAGTCTGGATCTTGATTTATCTGCCAAACAGTTTTTGGTCGTCGGGCAAGGGGAGCTGGTGGGCAAGCCGGTTACATTTTTGCTTCGCCGGAAAAATTTTCAGGTAAATATTGCCGACATTAGTACTAAAAATACAGAACAATTATTAAAGGGAGCCGATGTTATAATTTCGGCCGCGGGCAAAGGGGGCCTAATTACTGGAAACAAAATTAAGCCTGGCGCGGTGGTCATTGACGCCGGCACCTCGGAACAGGACGGCGGCATTGTCGGTGACGCGGATTTTACCAGCGTCGCCTCGGTTGCGGGATATGTTTCGCCAGTGCCCGGAGGCGTCGGCCCAGTAACGGTGGCTATGTTATTGAATAACGTAGTGAAAGCGGCAAAAAATAAATTTATTGACAAAAATGGCAAAATTTAAATAATTGACATATTAGCCTGCCCCAAAATTTTGTTCAATTTTGTCAATTAACCTATGTCCAATTTTTTCATCCAGATAAATATAATACTCAATCGCATCTTTGCGATTTTGGGGCTGAGACGGAAGGACGACCGCTGGGGAATTGTTTATGACAGTGTTAGCAAACAACCGCTCGATCCGGTCATAGTTAAACTCATCAATGCCGTAACCGGCCGAGTGGTCCAAAGCTGCGTGACTGATTTGGCCGGTCGTTTTAATTTTTTGGCCTATCCGGGAAAATTCAAGATTTTGGTCAAAAAGAGCAATTATAAATTTCCGTCGGAAATTTCGGCCGGAGACCAGGACGAAGTTTTTAAAAATTTGTATCACGGCGAATTTTTCGAACTGGCCGGCGACAGCGACGTCATAGATTTTAACATCCCTATGGATCCCGAGCGCCGCGATTGGAACCAAAAAGCCAAAACTTTTGTGGCCCCGTTCCATCCGTACGCTGAAAATTTTTTCTATGGGTTGGTCGCTTTGCTGTTTTGGGTGGCGTTGATTTTTGATGTGGCTACCTTGTACGCCTTGCCGACACAGTTTGGCTATGAGGTGTTAGGTTTTTATTTTTTTTGCTTGGTGCTGTCCTGGGCGGTGCCGACTCCCAGATTTTGGGGCCGAGTCACGCATAAAGACGGCCAATCGGCGGCCGGCCTGCTTGTAGAAGTCAGTTATCCAGGCATGTCGACCATGATTTTGGCTAAGGCTGAGGTCTTAGAAGACGGGAAATTTTTTTTGCGGCTCCTCCCCGGAAAGTATGAGTTGAGGATCAAACAACTTCCTAAAGAAGCGCCTCCGGAGTTGCTTTTAAATAAAAAGATCAGGGTCGGCTACGAGCAGGTTATTAATCGGAATTTTGTGGTTTAAGCGAAATTCTGTTATAATTGAATATATGGACGATAGGAAGAAAATTTTACTGGTGGAGGACGATGAGGACCTGAGGCGTTCGTTAAAGGATAAGTTGTTCCGGTCCTACGAAATTTTGGAGGCCTCCGACGGCGAGCAGGCTGTGACTTTGTGCGTTGACCGTAAGCCGGATTTGGTTTTGTTGGATTTATTATTGCCCAAAATTGACGGTTTTAAAGTTTTAGAACGGATTCGGCAGTATCCGGACGCCGGCATTTCCCAAACTAAAGTTGTAGTATTGAGCAATCTTTGGAGCCAAAAGGACATCTTGCAGGCCAAAGGCCTTAAAATCGATGAATACTTCGTCAAAGCGCATACTAAAATAAGGGATGTGATTCTAAGGATTGATGAGGTCTTGGAAGTTTCTGCCTAAGATTTATATTTTAGCCTGACTGACCCCTAACGACACGGGACGGCATAATTAAGGCAAATTAGGTTGTTGATAAGTTGGTCAAAATCTCTTGCAAAGAATTTTGCCAGATATGCTATAATATATCTATAAGAATTTCGGGGACGAAACAAAAAGCATTGGCTGGCGATAGGTAAAGCAGAGTTGACAAAGTCTAAAAATCGGTGTATGCTAACTATCCAAATAAAAACGGCGAAATCCAAGCCAAAATCTCATAAAGGGAGATTTTAGGGCTTTTTAATTTATTACAGTGTTTAGACATAAGGTTTGTTATCAGAACTCTTTATGCCTGAACATAGTTTAGGAAAACAAAACACCGCCAGTTTTTAGCTGGCGGTGCTCCGCTAGAGAGTTAAGACTTCGGTCTTAACTTTTTGTTTATCTTATACTTCTCGACCAGATAAATGTCGGGAGTTTTTTTAAACTCCACCGTTGATACCAATTTCCCATCGCTGGGATTTCGGTAGCGGTAGTAGAAACCAAAGTCAGGCATTTTGCCCATCCTTGTTTGCACCCCTCTTGTGCGGTTAATGATTAACCCTCCACCCTCGGTAGCCGGTACAGTAAAACCGCTACACTAGCCAGTGCTCTTCGGGAACTAACGGTAAAGTTAATTCCTCAAGATTGCGGCTCGAGGAACAGGTCTTGTCCCTTGAGCACCAGCTACTATAGCGGTTAATCGTTCTGGCTGACTTACTGGCTCTCCGCGCAATTCGGAGCGAACTTTTAGTTCGATATGTTATAATTATACTATGGATTTAAAATCGCCGTCAAGCCCTCAAAACCTTAAATTTTATCGATTGCTGGACGTTGCGCTTGGCAAAGTTGATTTAACAGCAAAACGAACAAAGGAATCCCAAGGCGGCCGTGGGAAAATCGCCAAGCGAACTCGTCCAAGTAAGACTGCAAATGCTGTTCGGAAACCTGATGATAAGTCCCCGAAATTGACCGCTTAATCTGGCCAAAAAGGCTCTCTGTTGTATTTATATGTACATTGCCCAAGGAATACTCGCCTTTAGAGTGATTAACAAAACTATGCTTAAAGTTTGGTAATTTAGATTGGGAATAAAGCCTTGAAGCGTCTGTCATCACATTACTGCCTTGTTTAACCTCGCTCTTAATCATTGGGATAATGTTGGATGACGAAATATACTCCATAGCTTTAACTTTGGCTGAACCGCCACGTTCCACCATAGCCACAATATCTGTTTTTTGGCCTTTAACTTTTGGCCTAACTTTCATTTCGGCCTCATCAACTTCAACGTTTCCGCCTAACTTATAATCGTCCATTTCCATAAGTTTTCTAACCTGTTTGCCAATGCGCCAAGCGCATTTATAGGTTACGCCCAAATCACGTTGTAACTCTTTAGCGGCCACGCCGTTTCGGGAATTAGCAAACTTATAAATGGCAAAGAACCAAGACATCAGTGGCGTGTCGCTCTTATGGAATATGCTGCCAGCAAGCGGGTGGACTTGATAGCGGCATTTGCCGCACGACCAAACCTTACGGCCTGTAATTCTATACCACTTCCTAAAGCCGCATTTCGGGCAAGGTGAATTTTCGCCAATCCGGCTTTTAAAAATATGCTCTAAGCAGTCGTCCTCGGTCTTAAATGCCTTGTTAAAATCTTTTATTGTGTATTTCATATATTTAGGGTTAATTAATCTAACCTAAGTATATATCCACAAGCCCCGTGTTGTCAAGGGACAATCTGGTATTTTAGCAGTTTGACAGAAACTAACCGCTTTGGTATAATCTTACTAAATAAAGGCCTGCAGGGCCTTTTAAATTAGGGAATAGTGAAAAGAGAAAGTGATAAAGAGATATAGGATAAAGCCCGTTTTCCGTTTTTGTCCTTTCCTAATCTCTTCTCTAAAACTACTAATCACTAAAATCAATATGTTTGGATTTTTAGGTGAAGTCAAAAATGAGCTGGCTAAAGTTGTATGGCCGACTAAGGGCGAAACTTTTAAGTATACTGTAACCGTCATTTTATTCAGCATTGCCGTTGCTGGGATTTTGGGGGCGTTTGACCTTGGCCTCACTAAACTTATCGCCCTTTTGCTCGCAAGATAATGCTTCCTCCCGGACATCTAGCCGGCGGTTTTTTAACCGCTGAGGCCCTTTTAAAAATTACCCGTCCCGATTTGTCATCAGTTCAGATAAGCCAGTTGCTATGCTGGGGATTGTTTTTTAGCTTCGCTCCGGACTTAGATACGTTTTTTGGTTTTATTCGCGAACAGGCCTGGTTTGTTAAAGATCAGCGTAATAACCATCGCAAATTTATAAGCCATGCGCCGCTGCTTTGGCTGACAGTCGGGTTACTGATATATATCAGCTCGCTGGACGTTTACTGGAAGTTAGTGGGCCTGCTGTTATGGCTATGCAGCTGGAGCCATTTCCTGCTGGACAGCATTGAATACGGGATTATGTGGCTATGGCCGTTTTCCAAGAAGATTTACGCTTTAAAAAATCCAGAACGCGATTTTAACAACCCGGAGACCAGTTTTTGGAAATATTGGTGGCACTTTGTAAAAGCCTATGCCAGGACGTTAACATTTTATTGTGAGATAGGAATCATTTTAACAGCATTAATTATTTATTTTAAGATAATGTAGATTCGCATGAATCTGTAGATCTGAATTACATTTATGTCTAGACAACAAGTCACCGGCGAACGCCACTGGTACGTGCTCCACACTTATAGCGGCTACGAAGACAGCGTGGCCAACAACTTAAAGCAGAGAATCGAGTCTATGAATATGCAGGACCGGATTTTTGATGCGCTCGTGCCTAAAGAAAAGAAAATTAAGATTAAAGACGGTAAGCGCACCACGGTGGAAGAAAAGATTTTTCCGGGCTATGTGTTGGTGGACATGATAGTTACTGATGACTCTTGGTACGTGGTCCGCAATACCCCCAACGTCACTGGTTTTGTGGGTAGCGGCACGGTACCGACACCGATTTCCGAGGACGAACTAAATTTTCTGAAAAAGCGCATGGGCGCGGACGAACCGAAGTTTAAAGTGGAGTTCGCCATGGGCGATTTGGTTAAAATCCAAGACGGCCCGTTTAAGGATTACGAAGGCAAAGTCGGCAACATGGACGAACAGCACGGCAAAGTCAAAGTTATGGTCACCATCTTCGGCCGCGAAACCCCGGTGGAGTTGGACTTTTTGCAGGTGAAGAAGATTTAACTACGGACTACAAGAAAGAACCACTACGGAAAACTACAGAACTAAATGTGTCCAGCCCGGAATTTTTTGTGCTGATGATTATCGTAGGCCGCAAAAAATATCCGGGATCCAGCATTGAGAGTTATTTATGGATAATGAACAGAACAAACTAAACCCTCTTAAGAAAAGTTCTTGGCAGACCAAAAGGTCTTGGAATATTGCTTTTGGGGTGATTTTAATTCTTTTGGGGTTAAATTATTTCAGGGATCCAATCCTGTCTGATCCTTATCATTGGAAAGCAATAGTCAATGTAGCTTTAGGCGCGGTTATATTGTTGGTAAATATATATTTTGATAAATAATTTTTTATCTCTGCTTCACGACTCACGCTTCTTGAGTTATGAATTTCGGATAAAATAATTGTGTCATCGCGAGTGCAGCCGAAGCGATCTTTATCGGGTAAGTAATAAGATTGCTTCGTCGGATGCACTCCTCGCAATGACACGGGATTCTAAATCTAATTTATGGCCAAGAAAATCAAAGTAGAACTTAAATTACAGCTTCCAGCCGGCAAAGCGACTCCTGCACCGCCGGTTGGTACGGCCCTCGGGCCCCACGGCGTTAATATTGCCGCGTTCGTTAAAGAGTTTAACGACAAAACCGCGCAAATGGGTGATATCATCATCCCGGTGTTGATGACGGTTTACGAAGATCGCAGTTTTACCTTTATTCTAAAAACCCCGCCGGCCTCCAACTTGATTATGAAGGCCATTGGTCTGGCCAAAGGCTCGGCTAATCCGCTGACCACCAAAGTCGGCAAAATTACGGCTAAACAGATCAAGGAAATCGCGGAAAAGAAAATGCCGGACTTAAACGCCAACGATTTGGCCGCGGCCGAGAAGATAATCAGGGGCACTGCTCGGTCAATGGGCGTTGAAGTCGTTGATTAGAAAGAGGTTGTTAGTTTTGGAAACCTGTAAGAAAATGGAAAATGGGCTTTAGGCCCTAATAACTTAAAACTATTATCCTACCGGCTTCTACAACCTTAAACTATTAACTATCACTCATATGGATATCTTTTGGATCCTTGTTCCCGTACTTGTCTTTATTGTCCTGCCTGCGTTCCGCATTGTCCAGCAATACGAAAAAGGCGTGGTGTTTCGTTTTGGTAAAATTGTCGGCCTGCGCGAGCCTGGCCTAACCATGGTTATTCCTTACATTGATAGTGTTAGGAAAGTGGATTTGCGCACCATTACTCTGCCCATACCGCCGCAGAAAATTATTACCAAAGATAATGTGTCTGTGGATATTTCGGCCGTGGCCTATTACCAGGTGACTGACGCGGTTAAAAGCATCGTAGCCATTGCCAGCGTCATGTCGGCCATTGACCAGATTGCCCAGACTACTATACGCAACATTGTCGGCAAGTTTCAGCTGGATGAAATTTTATCCGAACGCGTGACTATAAACCAGGAAATTCGCAACGTACTAGATCAGCATACCGAGCCTTGGGGCGTAGTTGTCAGCCTGGTGGAAATTAAAGACATCGAACTGCCGGAAAACATGCAGCGCGCTATGGCCAAGCAGGCCGAGGCCGAACGCGAAAAGCGCGCCAAGATTATTGCGGCCGAAGGTGAGTTTTTGTCCGTACAAAAATTGGCGGACGCGGCCGACGTGATTTCTGAACACCCGATAGCTCTCCAATTGCGCAATTTACAGACTATGGCCGAAATTTCGGTGGAGAAAAATTCTACCATTATTTTCCCGGCGCAGTTTATGGGAACGCTGAATGACATTAGAAAGTTTATCGCCGATGAGGGCGCAAAGAAATTATAATCAATAATTAATTTGTGAGAGATCTTAAAGATCGCTTACCACGACCCGCCTTCGCTCCCGACTTCGTTAAAACTTCGTCGGGCAAGAAAGCTACGGCGGGCAGGAAGGAATCTATGGCGAAAATCGCCAAGCGAGTCAAGGCCAACAATGGGTTAGTAGATAAAGAAAAAGTTTACACACCCGAGGAAGCCATTGCCCTGGCAAAAAAAACCGCTAACACTAAATTTGTCGGCTCAGTGGAAGTGCATGTGCGTACGTTAATTGATGCCAAAAAAACTGACCAGGCCGTCCGCGGCGTGGTTAGTCTACCGCATGGCACCGGCAAAACAAAAAAAGTGGCGGCTTTTGTCAGTGAAGCTAAGGAAAAAGAGGCCAAAGCGGCTGGTGCAGCCCTGGTTGGCGGGGAAGATCTAATTAAGAAAATTAAGGAAACCGAAAAGACCGACTTTGATATAGCCGTGGCAGAACCCTCCATAATGCCAAAATTGGCCCAAATTGCGAAGATTTTAGGGCCCCGCGGCCTTATGCCTAATCCTAAAACCGGGACTGTCTCAAACGATATTGGCAAGGTTATTGGGGAAATCGCCGGCGGTAAGGTAGACTTTAAAAACGACGATAGCGGCAACATTCACCAAATTATCGGCAAAACCGATTTTGACCAAGCCAAGTTGTTGGAAAATTTTAAAGCCCTAATGCAGAGCATCCAGGCAGGCAAGCCGATTGCCGTAAAGGGCCAGTTTATTGCCTCGGTAAGTGTTAACGCTACTATGGGTCCGGGGATAAGAGTCAAGTTATAAAGTTTGTAAAGTTATAAGGTTTAAGCAGCCCTGATTTACGTCAGGGCTGCTTTTTGATATATTAATAAGGACCTCTTACTTTACAAACTTTATAACTTTCAACTTGATAACTGATTTTATGTACGATGATTTAAGCAAAAAAATTTTGGTCATAGAAGACGACCAGGAATTCCGTAAAAAGCTTTACGATATACTTGGCCATGAATTCAGCTTTATTACAGCTGACGACGGGGAGCAGGGTATAGAAAAAATGCTAGTTCACCGTCCGGATTTGATAATTTTGGACCTTTTACTGCCGCGTCTGGATGGGTTTGAAGTCCTTAAAAGAATTCGCGAGTACCCTGACAATTTTATTAAAAACATCCCGGTTATTGTGCTAAGCAACCTGGCCGGTAATGAAGATTTTATTAGGGCTACTAATTATAAAGTGGACGCTTATTATGTAAAGGCGCGGACAGACCTAAGCGAAGTAAAAGCCAAAATTAAAGACGTAGTCTATAAAGGCACCGGCGGCCCGCGGGAAGAGGTTATGGATTTTCGGGACCTTGCGTGAGCCTGCCTGCCGGCAGGCAGGCGGAGCGACCAACAATATTTTTCTCCCCCTTTGGGGGAGATGTCTGCCGGAGGCAGACAGAGAGGGTTTTAAGATATAAAGAAATTATAAGTTTAGGATATGATCGGCCAAATGGGCCGTTTTTTTGTAAAGAGGTTGGTGACAGACAGAAACGTGGACGCGTTTCTGTCTGTCGTGTTGGCCGATCGTGCCGCCGGTTGGTGGGTCGAGGCCGGAGATGGCGCATTATCCCTTTTCGGTAAAGTATGGCGACTGACTGTCCGCCATGCTCCTCAGCAGATCGATCATCTCGGCGTGGGTCGGGTTTTCTAAGCCCCAGCCGACGTTTTGCCGATTCACGTAGCCGAACCGCCGATCACCCAGTTCAATTCGCATGAATCCTTGCGGCGTCATTGAAGCTTTACTAGCGCTTCTGACGCCAGCCGCGTCTAACTTAAAAGGTTCTCTTTGCATTTCCCCTCCTGAGGTTTTTTTGGCCAGCTTTCCTGGCCGGTTATTGAACGGTTTGCCATCAAATCGACGGCAGAAATATTACATCTCGCCTTGTGGGCAAGAGATTGATTGCGGACTTATAAGGTTGTAGGGCAGGGCCGTGCCCTGCTTATTAGGCAGGCCGAGGGCCTGCGCTACATTAGTCGGCCATAATCTGGCATCAATCTTTTGCTCGCAATATTGCGAGGTTAAAACCCTCTCTGTCCCGCCCTTTGCTTTTGATTAACATCGGTCAAAGGGCTGGACATCTCCCCCAGAGGGGGAGAATAATAAGGTGCTTCGCGCTATACGAAAAACCCCGAAGCCGCTAGGCTTCGGGGTTGGAGTTTTAAGTCTAAACCAAAACTCGGCCCAAACCTTGCGGCTTCGGAGTAATAATAATTATGCTGCTAAACAGGCGGAGTTTTGTCATGTGGAGAAATTATAGCAATTGCCCGGGTTTTGTCAAATCTGGTTTTCTGTAGTAAAATTATTCGGTAACCCTAATACCTAAAAGCTAAAACCTAACAGCTATGATCTTATCCGACCGAGACATAAAAAAGGCCATTTCCATCGGCCGAATAAAAATTACCCCAAAACCAAATTATAAAGAGCAGCTGGGTTCTTGCTCCATTGACCTTCATCTCGGCAATCACTTTCGGGTCTTTAAGCATTCCAGTTACCCGTTCATAGATTTAAAGGGTTCGGTGGATACCGACCAGCTCATGAAGGAAATCGTGGTCAAAAAAAACCAGCCGTTCATTATGCAACCCGGCGATTTCGCCTTGGTAACCACAGTGGAAAATTTGGAGTTGGCCGATGACATTTTGGGGAAGATAGAGGGTCGGTCGTCTTTGGGCCGCTTGGGCATAATCGTGCACGGCACGGCATCTATTTTTGACCCGGGTTGGATTGGCAGACCGACTATGGAGCTGGGTAATTTGGGGGTGATGCCCGTGGCGCTTTATCCGGGTATGCGAATTTGCGCTTTTACGTTTGAAGAGTTGTCCAGTCCTGTGGAAGTCCCTTATCGGAAAAAAAAGGGCAATAAATACGCCGGCCAAAAATCGGCTTTGGCCAGCAAGCTTTCCCGCGAAGTCAGCAAAGGCGTGAATATTAGGGGGATAGCGGCGGGGGATTATCAGTAGAAAATAGTTGTTGGTTTTAGAAACCGGAAGGAAAATAGTTGTAAGTTTTTAGGCTGCCTTAAACCCATCCTCTATTTTCTTACTGGATTCCAAACCTAACA
>Ga0207143_1079_pt1 | contig 12674 bp, 6 predicted proteins | sample Alteio_BWMinHeat_3_FD_153566 | JGI IMG/M metagenome (GOLD analysis project Ga0207143, IMG submission 153566) | Enriched cells from forest soil in Barre Woods Harvard Forest LTER site, Petersham, Massachusetts, United States -... | ecosystem: Environmental > Terrestrial > Soil > Temperate forest >... | reverse complement strand
TCTGTATCTCTTCCATCGCATCATCATCCGTAATGTTAAATTGTTTTGCCAGTTCTGACGCTAACTTGGTATCTTGGAATTCGTAATTCCTCATAAAAAATATAATTCTTTGTTCAATCTTGTCTTTGTTATCGTACTTACTGATCTTCTTGTATCGTAAATACGTACCAAATTTGGATTTACTAGTATCTGCTGACATTTTAGCTTTTCGCTTTCTGGGTTCGATAACCAATGCAATGTACGGATAAAAGAATCTAGAAAAATCCGACAGATCGTTGTGATTAATAATAAAATTATTTGGAAGCTCAAAATTTTGAATGGTATTGAGAAAAGCGTATTTAAATTCTGCATCGTCGGGAATTAGAATTCTATTGATGTTCGTCATTGCTTCCTTGTTTATTTTTTCAATTAGTTCTTTAATGTACCGGTAAGTGTACTGAATATCATCAATGGTTGCTTGGTCCGATTCCGGCCAAATAGTTTTGTATTCTATTCTTCCGGTATCATTCAGTACAATGGACATGAACTTGACTTTTCCTCTTGGTTGATTTTCGTGTAATTTTTTCTTGTTATCTTCAATTCGTACTTTGAAACTAATACCGTACGGGGCATTTTCAAACCATCTATAAATGGAATCAACATTCTCTTTGTCTTTGATGTATTCTTGAATGATCTCTTCTTTGTATTTATAGACTCCACCTCTCTCGATATTTTGGTACTGAATGTATGGATATACTTCTGATGTTTGGAACTCATTAAAGATTCGGTAAAGATTTAATTTCGATCCATCTGTTGTTCTGGCATTTACATGAATCACTGATTGAATGACAAAATTATCTTTAAAAATAAAACGATATTTCTCTGTTCTTCTAGTATCTTCCAAAATTTTAACAATTTCATTTTCCATTATCATATCGTTATTGATCGTTTCGTATATTTCTGTAATCTTTTGATCTTCTGCCTTAACATCATCATTCAGATAACTAATAATATTCTTGATGTCTTCCGGTCGAAGTTTGAAGAAATATATTTTTAGGTACACGTCGATTAAATTTTTCAAAGTCTCTTCATCCGGATTGTATCCCTTACCGAGTTCATTGTACACATCAATCATGTACAATTCGTTATTTGTAATATAGTTCTCGTAATCAAATAATATCATATTCTCATCTTCTTCCCTCCTGATCTTGTTTCCATATCGTTTGATATTGTATTTTAACATGTTCAACCGATCTTTCAGTTGTTCGTAAACGTACAATCTTTCATTCGGTTCAATATCAATATCTAATAATTCGTTCCGGCGTATCCATTTCTGACCGATCATAATTTTATTGACATTGTCTTCAAAAATATATTCGGACCACAAGTATTGTCTAGATGGAGATAAATATGCATTTTTACCGAACTTCTCATTATTTTTCAAAGAACAAGAAATTTTCTGTTTGACAGTTTTAACGGTATCATCTCCATAAATGAATTGTGTCGTTATATAATGTTTTTTATAAACATCTTTTAGTCTTTCGATGTATATAGATGTATCTTTGTCCTGATCAAAATCCATCATTTTATTTTTCTTTTTCGTGAATATTGTCTCGTCCGACAAAGCAACCTTTATCAATTCACTAGTCTGGGATACATTTTTATCTTGTTCAACGTCATCCGATTGGTACAATCTTTCGATAGTATCCATATCCAATCGATCTTCTCTGGTTATATCTTGATCTTCGTCTTCTGCTAATTCTTCATCTGTATCTTTCACATCTGGAATTAGCTCTTTTACTTTTACTTCTTCTTCTAATGTTTCTTCTTCGTTTTCGTACAATGCCGGTTCAATCTCATCTGCTACATCATCTTCGTCAGATTCATATTCTCTTTCTTCTACTTCTTCTGTTTCATCAAATGCTTCGTTCAGTTCCTCATCTTGATCATCTTGATTCTGATCATCTTGATTCTGATCGTCTTGATCCTGATAATCTTGATCGCCACCAACTTGATGCGAACTATCTGGAAGACGATAATATTCTCCGGTATTCCAATCGTAATAACCGTTATTACGAATCATTTTTTGACCACCTTTTTGAACAGTTCGATCTCGTTTGTCGATTTGTTCAGAAGTCGAGATCAGCTGTAAATCAGTATCAGGACTGGTATCGGAATCAGTTGCAACTTTTGACGAAACGGATGCTCGTGCATTGATGGATTTTCGTTCATTGATGGATGCTCGGGATGCCTTTTTATCGTACAACAATGATTTGATGTTGGATGCTTTTAATGTTTTGTAATCCATATTTTCGGCTTCATCAATAGTAATTGTTCTTTTTTTCTTTTTCTTATCTCTGGTATTTTTAATTAAAGAACTATAACTGTAAAAAATATTTTTCTCAGTCGGTTTGTACGTTTGTATATTTTTTTCGTACCATTCACGACCATATTTATTAACAATTTCTGTTTTCATCGTATCGTTTGAATTGATCTGCGATACCATAAAAATAATATGGTACATATTGAAAAAACTCTTATACCAATCAGAACCGTAGTACGATTCTAATTTATTTATTTCCTGTTTTTCCAATTGTACCAAAGTCTCAAAAAAATTATAATCAGCAATCTTTTTCAAAATACTATTAATATTGGAAGGAACGTCACCAATAAAAATGTACATGTGATATTGCGTATATTTATTATTGTTCTTGTACTTCCAAATAACTTTGTACGGTTTATCATCAGTCTTATTCTCCATAAATTTGGATGATTATAATATGTGTTGATAGGAATTTATTATATGATTGAATCAGTAATCGTCATTCCACAGTACTCTGTTGGATTAGCCCGAAAATCGATCTTTTTATACAAATTCATTTCTACTGCTTCCAAACAGATGAAGTTAAAAATATTCTTGAATAATGGTGTATGATCTTTTTCTGGACATGCCACGTGTGATATTTCGTGTAGCGCTACGTACATCAGTAAATTCAAATCATGAATGTTTGACTGTTCCAAAGTCTTAGTAATATCCTTTGATCTGATACAAAATACAATCGATTCGCCTTTGTTAATTGTATAGCTAGTATAGACAGAATTACTGGATGATTCCCGAACTACGACATTTTGTATTTTGTCATGCAATTGCTGAACATATTGTTTATGATTTTTGTATTTGGGCGTATCAATTCGATTGTACATGTAGTTTGTAACTGCATAAATATTTGCTTTAATCGTAGCCAGAATATTACTTGCTTGTTGTTTCGTCGAATTATTTCTGACCATGTAGTTTTCTCCGTCCACGTTGGATTTAACATACACCATCTCTCTATCCCCTGTGTTGTAATAGATAACAATCGATACTGTTATGATAATTAAAACTAATATGATGTACGACGAATCCATCTCTATATGTTGTTATATAAATAGATGAAAAACATTTTTTCAACTAGTCAGATGATCGATCAAATATAATAAAAAAACTTTCTGTAATTGTAATATAATTATAATGGGTTCAAACCAAAGTATTGTGAAAGACAGATCAGCTGTTGCGGTCTCAGGATATCCGAGTAATGCAGACATCAATAATAATATATCTAAAATGTTTCAAGCCACAAACTTAACACAAAACGATTCTCTACCCATGACCGTCGGCCAACACGGAAACAAGGGATTGGAAACATCAAGTATCAATATTGATACTATCGTGACTGGAATGAAAGGTGGCAATCGTTCTGTTCTCTTGTCTGAAAATATTCCCAAGAGAGCACGATATGCCCAAAAAAATACTGTTAATAATGTTGGGGGAAATCCAGTGCAACCGGTAATCCAAGCTGTTGCTCCGAATTTATCAAATGCATCTGTTCCAGCTATTGCGCCGACCGAACCGATTAAAACTGATGGAATTTTTTCTCTAGCCGATTTTTCGGATACCAATTCAGTTGATATGAATTTTCTGAAAAACATGTTATACCCACAAAATGGCGGTAATATTAACGATACCGAGATTGATAATTTTTCTACCATATCTCACAATATTTCTACAAACAAAACTATGAGTGATGTTCCACAATTCTCGGCCACATCTGTTGATAACAGTGTGGTTCCCGAAAAATCTGTTACACCAATAATATCGTCTGTTGGATCTGCCCCGATCACAGCACCCGCTGTAACAACCGGTCAAGCAGGAGGAAGTTCTGTAGAGCATGATATCAGAGCTATTCAATCTTTGGTCGATGCTACACTAGAGCAACGAGGTGGAAAATTTGTTGATATTGTTAGTGAGAAAGAATTCGCAATTATCCAGAAACAACTAACAAATAATTACAATAAAAAGAATATCATGGACGATGATCTAAATTCATTCAAAAACAATTTGTCTAAAACTGCATCGATTCCCAATACAGTTCTACCCACAGCAACAGAATTGTATTCTGCCACTAGTCCAGATGTTATGACCGGTGGTAAACGAGACAATGATGTTGAAAATAAAAAAGAACGAGATGAAATGAAAGAAGAGAAGAAAGAGGAAAAGAAAGAGGAAAAGAAAGAAAAAGAAAGACGCGAACAAGCTGAAGCACGGGCCGAGGCACAGGCTGAAGCAGACGCCGAAGCAGAAGAAGAAGCTGAAGCCGAAGCCGAAGAGGAAGGTGATGAAGAGGATGATGAAGAGGAAGAAGGAGACGAAGACGAAGGAGAAGAAGACGACGAAGGAAAAGGCGAAGAGAAAGAAACTGAAGTGACAGAAGATGTAACCGAGGAAGGTGAAGGGGAAGACGAAACGTTGGAAGGAGGCAATTACAAGGATGATTCGTCATCATCGTCGTCATCGTCGTCAGGTTCTGGATCATCCAGTAGTTCGTCAAATTCATCGAGTTCATCATCTTTGTCGTCGCCTGTTTCACCTAAAAAGAAAAATAACGGGAAAAAGAATGTTAAAAAGATGAGCAGTGAAGATGGTTTGGATTCCAAACACATCAAAATGATGGCACAATCGGTCAAACAGATGGAAGCGACTGCTAATAAAAGAAATAATAAAAATAATTACTTGAAAGATAACTATGTTGCAACCTCAAATAGTTCTCCATTTCCCGAAAAACAAAATTATAAAATAAACGGAAGAATGTTGTACAGTAGCAGTCATCGTAATCAATCATCAGAGTACCAAAATAGTTATGGTTCTGATTATTTGAATAAAATGAGAAACAGGGACAGACTTAAATAATTACTTTTTCTTTACTATTCTTTTAGTTACTCTCTTGCGATTTACTTTAGGTTTTTTTGCACCGAACAAAGAATCGCCAGAAAGCATTTCGTTTCCTAAACCTATATTAATTTGATTTGGTCCGGATGTATCAACATCTTTGAAATATTTCATAATTGGTTCTGTTCCGGATTTTCTATTTTGTTCTCTGACAATATACATTTCGAATATCTGATCCGGTTTGTATGCAATCAAATCCAAAAATTGTATACTCGGTTTCATGATTTGGTTCGTAATGTAAAACAAGTAATCAATCTTCAATTTATTCTCCATAATATATTTTGGATGTTCTACTCTCTCTCCTTGTAATTTGATCTTTCTTTCGTCAACTTCTACGTAGACAAAAGGAATCCGGTCATTGGATTGTGGTTTGTTCCCTTTGTCCCGTTGTGCCATTCTATCAGCCAGTACAACATGCACATTATGTGTCCAATCTTTGTACTCGGTTTTATCTTTTAATGTTTTTGTGATGATAAATTTGTCTATGTCATACTTGCCGGTAATAATTTTCATCATCGTTGATTGAGCAAATTTAACAGCACCTCGTGGATCTCGTTTATTCAAAATCTGGTCAATAATTCCTCCAACCATTATTTTAACAATATCGGCGTTGTCTCTTCTCTTTGTTACTAGTCCCATTGACTTCTGGTAAAAACTGTTGGGTTTGAAATCATACAAGTTTCCAACATATCTTTTTTTGGACAAAATGACAAATGGCCAATAAACTTTTTCGTATTCCAGTGCTTGTGGAGCTGGTAAAGTATAGTTCAGGATTTGACTTGTAATAATTCCCATCCTAATACAAATTCGTAATGCTTCTTTGTCTCTAAAATTCGTTCCCTCTTTTGTTGTCAGATTTAATTTGTAAAATACAGAATCAGTGTCGCCATAAATACATTTAGGAGAAACATTATATGATCCAACCAGACCATAGATTTCGTTTTTAACATACTGGAAGTACTCATCTTTATCATTGTATTTGACAATCCTTTCTGTCTCTTTCCCATCAACACCCACATCCATCACTTTTTTATCTTCTTTGACTTTTTCATTTTTAACGTTCTTGTATAGATTTCTCATATACTCTAAATATTCTTGATCGTTCTTAGTTTCAACAGCTTGTTTAATCAATCTGATGATATCAACTAGTCCATTCTCGACAAATGTACTCGCAAGATCTAATCTCTCTCTTCCCAAAGCAGTGGTACACGCGGCAATCGCCCTCATAGATATCGGACTAATTGTCGATCCGCATTGACCGTACAATGAATTAGCTGTTACTTTGTATGCATTCTGAAGTCCATCCCAAATAGCTTGTTTAAATGGATCTTTTTCTATTTCTTTTAATTTTTTGTATTTCTTTCTCGCCAACAATAACTTTTGAAGAATACGTGGAATAGTTGCTTTCTCGCCATTGGCCTTTTCTGCGAATCGACAGGTTGTTGTTGTTCCGTCAGAATTATTGTAGGTTTGTGAATGATAAATGTAGTTTGGTAGATTGTCGTATTTGGGATTCAGGACAATAGAATTATGCGAAAAATTCTTCTCAATCATTGACGAGGGATACAAAGATCCATAATCACCTACAATTGTTGGATCATAATGGACACCGCTGTCCGGATCATAAACAGTTGCTCCCTCATATCCCTGATCATCATCATCGTCGTCTTTATCTTCTTCATCATTGATCAGTCCTCGAATAAATCGTTGAAATTTATTCTCTTCGATTTCCTCTTTTGTCAATTCCCTGTTAGGATCAGGCTTCTTTTTCTTCTTTTTAGTATTCAATGGAATCAAATAGTTCTCTTCCCTGCATTGTTTCGCCACCAAACTATAAATCTTAATACTCTGACCTCTCAAAAAGAGATATGAAAGTGGTACACAGCACACATTTCCCATCCCGATACTGTTGGGCAGAACTTGAAGTTTGGCAAGCAATCTGTTACATAGCGAACAATCTTTAACACAATATTTCGCAACAACCGCTCGATCATCATCTTCTTTATTCCATAACCGGAAAATATCTTTGGGTTCAACATCATCTTTTGCCTGACACCAAAATACTTTAAATTTCCTCTTCAAGAACGGTCTAACTCTTACTTTTCCTTGAACTATAATTGTTTTGTCTTGAATATACAGTATCTTTTTTTTGGAACCAATCTTATTGTCTATCGGACCATCGTTGTATATGATCCCAATATAATCACCAATACCTACGCCAAATGTTGATCCCACTTTCAATCTAGTGTATAGGATTTTCTTTTTATTTGAAACGTTTGTTTTCTTTCTGATATTAACATCATCATCTAAATTTTCCTTGTCTTCGTCCGACGAATAGAGATCATCTGATTTTTCATGATCATGATCTAGATTTTGATCAGAAGTTAGTTTGATCATGTTCTGGAGTTCGATGACTTCTTTGTCGGATTCTTTGATGTACTCGTATCCAGTAATTTTATCACGAATAAAATATGATGCTACATAATCAAGAGAATAACTGGTTAATTTATAATCTCTCTGTACAATTTTCATCAAATCGACACAAACTCTTCCGGGTGTATGCCAATAATTTAATTTGTTTTTGCCCAAAGCTGATGATTCCAATTTCCCCTCAATCCACCGACAAACATGATTTTTAATTCGAGAAAGTCGACTAAATGCCGTAAATATTTTTAATTTATCAGATCTCTTTTTCAGGTAATCAAAATCGAAACCGAATATATTGTATCCGGTAATAATATCAGGATCGTTCTCACGAATTTCTTTTGGAAATGCCAACATTAAATCTTTCTCGTCACTAAAACTAATGACATTGATATCTGGTATCTTTGATGTTTTATTCAAACATAAAATTGTTTTTTTATAACATTCCGTTTCGCCCAAATAACTATACGACATTCCAATCTGAATTACTTTGTCCCCATCCCTTTCTGGTTGTGGGAATTTTCCGTCTTCTGATGTACATTCAATATCAACACTCACAATTTTTAGTCGATGGATATCCGAACATTCGATCCGTTCCACATGTTTCCAATTACAACATACATTGATATCCGTGACTCCTTGCTGTTCGTTAATTGGTATTGATCGAACGTACTGCTTTTGAATTTTGAACCATCCGATTGGATCAAGATTTTTAATATGCAGGAATCTAAGAATTGGATTCATATCAGATTCATACAATTTAAATTCTATTTTCTTGAAACGTGAGATGTACAATAATTCTTGCTTTTCTCCGAATACTCTTGCATATGCTCTCATTGAATCGTAACAACGGAATATTAGATGAAGGAAACTAAAATTTTCGTCATTTGTAAATCCGTAAAATTGATGAGCTCTAATTACTTTGTACGACAACAATCCATCTTGGTTATTTTTCGGCCAAACCTTTTTCTTGATATCGGCCATAATTTTGTGAATTTGATCTGATGTCCATGTAGCATCAACTTCTACATAAAAATATGGTGTAAATCCCTCGATATTAACATAGACTGATTTATCTTCTCTTGTTTTACCAAATAGCATGATGTTAAAAAATTTATTCCCATCGTCATCCTCGTCCTCTCTGTGATAAAAATCTATATCTATCATCTGGAATTCTAAATCTTTGTTTTGGTTAGCATAACTATCTTGAATAGTCTTTTGATCGTTATCATTATTTTGGTCTTTTTCAGGAACTAATATCGTATCTGATTTGTTCGATAGAAGTTGTGTGCCGGCATCGGGATTGTTTAAAATTGTCAAGTAATCATTTAAATTGTTACTATTAAATGTCATTCCTAATGGAATAATATTATATTGATAATCAAGAAATATTTAAATTTTCAATTTTTATTTTATAATAAATGAATTTCCTCGATAATCCTATTTGTAAATTTGAAATATTGAGCAAAAAACAATTGTTGTACAATGAAGAAAGTAAAAGTCTTCAAAGGGATTGTTTTGTTGTTAGTTTTTTCAAAAGGGATCAATACTATAAAAATTTCGAAATATATTTAAAAGGACTAAAAAGACTGATTGATTTTATGGACCAGAAAGAACAACAAGGACAACGCAATAATTTTGTCATTGTCATGTTCATTGACCAAAATATTCAGAATGATAATCAAATTATGGATATGATTAACGAATCTCTGTACATTGTACCGGTTTTGTTTAAATGTTCTGTGTATATGAAAAATAACTTTCATTTGGATTTATTTGCGACACTGGTACGTTTCTTCCCAATGTTCGATTTTCCGAATAATCCAATAAATCTTTGTCTGATTGTTGATATCGATCTTCACACCGAAGATTATCTTAAGATCGAAAGTTGCATGAAACATCGACCTACAGGATTGACCGGAGGGGGGATTGCAGTTAGAACAATTTATGAAAATCTACCACCGTACATTTTCGCCGGAATGATATGTTATAATAGAGAGAAATACAATCATGCCGTACTGGTTGATTTTATCAGAACTGCTGATCAAGTACCCAGTAAAGGTCTGTATGGTAAACGCCTCACTACATTTGGTTTCGGAATCGATGAAATTTTTATTAACGAAATATTTATGCCCCTCCTTAAAGATTTTAACTTGATCATTAACTACCAAATCAGTTATTTTTTGTTTCACTCTCAAAAATACATTACAGAAAAAAAGAGAATTAACAATACAGATTCGATCCTGACAACTATTCTGGGAAATTATAATAAAAAGGGAATGTCTGTCAAAGATAAACTAAAATACATAGATGACAATACATATGAAATTATGGAAAAAACAGATATCAATAATGCACTAAGTATGCGTTTTAGCCATACTATCTCATATCTAGTGAAAAATAACATGAAATGGATGGAACGACCTGTTATGCAATTTATCAACGATAATTTGTTGAACGTGATCTATTGTAATCTTGTGATCAATTTTACGTATTCAGGAGTCGGAGCCAAAGGGATACCAATGATTACGGGAACAGAAAAATTTGACGCTGTGTATGACGATAATTATGTTGAATAATAGAATTTCTTTGCATTTATTATAATGAGTAATTATCTTGAACAAAATAATCGTTATCAAATTGTTTATCCATATTCTAGTACTCGGATCCATTTGTCCAAAAATCTTAAAGATGGTACCAAGAAATGTTATAAAGAGCTAGTAGATGGAAATATCAAAACATACATATTTATGGTTCACGATATAGATAACGATCGTGTATTCTATTACAATATTCCCAAATACCGAAATAGTGAAACATGTATTAATGCGATTCGGAACACGAATCTGATTCAAAACACGAATCCTGTTCGGGAAACGAATCCTGTTCGGGAAACGAATCCTGTTCGGGAAACGAATCCTGTTCTGGAAACTAACCCGAATCAGGAAACTATCCCGAATCAGGAAACTATCCCGAATCAGGAAACTATCCCGAATCAGGAAACTATTCTGGTCCCTACAAATACAGTGAAGCCAAAAGATATGGTGGTTTTACAAAATAACGAAAATGAAATTTTACAAAAAATATCCAGTTTGGAACAAGAAGTTTGTCAACTGAAGAAATTTATACGGGAAAAAGATGAAAAAGATGAAAACAAAACAGCATGTACTTTAATGTAAATTATTGTCAAGTAATATATTATCAAGTAATATATTGCAGGAATGAAAAAAATATATTTTGATAAATTATTTCCATTATTACCCGATCATAAATACAGTAAATTAGAAATAGATCCAGAATCAGTACAATATATTACCACTCCGGCAAATGCAACTATCATTACTTCGATTATTGAAATAAATTTACCGACAAATTTATTACCTTGCGAAACGACAATTTTGGATGGGACGGCCGGAGTTGGCGGGGATACAATATCGTTCGGACAGACTTTTGGAACTGTAATCGCAACAGAAATTAATTTTAAACGATATTGTATGCTCCAAAACAATATATCTGTTTATAATCTCTACAACGTCATTCCAATCAATAAAGATTGTTTACAAATTTTGGACAAAATTAATAACAATCATATTGATGTCATATATCTTGATCCTCCATGGGGTGGTAGTAAGTATAAACAATCAGAGAAACTTCGTCTCTCTTTTGGAGATCGAAGTCTCGAAGATACGATTTTACATATTCTTCAGAAATTTACTGGTAAGGTAAAATTAATAGTTCTTAAACTTCCGAAAAATTATGATTTAGAGAATTTGTACCGGTATACTAAAAATAATCACTACACAGTTTATCTCTATGAATTGAAAAAGATGATAATTCTGTTATTTAAACTATCATGATCAGATTTTTTTCTGATAGAACAGAACGTAACTATTAGATTTTAGTACTTCATCGTTTTCAACATGATACACTGATTCATCGTCGCACAAAAACCATTGTCCGGATATTGGATTTTTAATGTAAGAATAGTAGTGTCCTCCATTGTATATTCCGGAATGGCGAATGGTAGCATAAAGTTCGTATTTTTGATTATTTTCTTGAGAATGCATGTATTTAGAGATATCGAGATCGTGCTGGTAAGATACTTTAGTATTTACTTTTGATATTTGACCATTAATATTACGATATTTCTTGATCATGATAACCAATTTATCCGGACTATTCCAAATAATATGATTTTGAATAGCATCTTTTTTTTCCATACAATAGTTACAATAGTACTGGTTCGAACCAATCATTTTTTCATCTTCGATATATTTAGCAAACAGATCATCTAATGTGATGTCACTTCGCTCTGGCTTGGTTAGCCCCGCAAGTGTAAATAATTGATCTGATTTTGAATCATGAGTCTGAGAACGCTCTGTCGAAACATTTTTCCCTGTTACTGATTCTGTCGAAACATTTTTCCCTGTTACTGATTCGGTCGAAACATTTTTCCCTGTTACTGATTCTGTCGAAACATTTTTCCCTGTTACTGATTCTGTCGAAACATTTTTCCCTGTTACTGATTCGGTCGAAACATTTTTCCCTGTTACTGATTCGGTCGAAACATTTTTCCCTGTTACTGATTCTGTCGAAACATCAGTTTGAGTCATTACCCCTTGGGTCATTACCCTTTGGGTCTGTTCTGTTGGAAGATGTAATGTCAAAACATCAAATCTTTCAAAATTAATTTTAACATTTTTGCATTCTTGACAAGTGATAGTAGTTAATGACATACCGGAAAATATCTCATTAATAATTGAATAAGAATCTTTAAGGATTTTCTCCCATGCCCATATTGATTCGATTTTCAAAAATTTTGATAAATCATCTCGGTACATTTTTGTTATAATGGTGATAATTTCTTTAATTACATCTTTTTCTTCGGGGCGGGTTCTCTTGAGATCTGCAAGTTTATCTTTGTTATTTTTTAACGTTATGGCAAAATCGTAAAGTTCCTGATCAACAGTATTTTCCAAAATCGCTCGACACTTTGTTTCTTCAT
>Ga0207143_1078_pt1 | contig 12741 bp, 13 predicted proteins | sample Alteio_BWMinHeat_3_FD_153566 | JGI IMG/M metagenome (GOLD analysis project Ga0207143, IMG submission 153566) | Enriched cells from forest soil in Barre Woods Harvard Forest LTER site, Petersham, Massachusetts, United States -... | ecosystem: Environmental > Terrestrial > Soil > Temperate forest >... | reverse complement strand
ATACTGCCCAGGTCGCCGACGCGTGCGTGATCGTGCCGACTGTTAATCCGGAAAATGTCACGCCGCATTCCGAAGCGTTTCAGGCAGTGGTCTGGCATTTGCTGGTCTCGCACCCGAAGCTGAAGGCGAACCAGACGAAGTGGGAATCCGCGGTCGGGACCGTGAGCCCGACCAGATGAAATCGAAGGCGATCTTTCTTGATCGTGACGGTGTGCTGAATCACCCGGTGATCCGCGACGGCAAATCTTACCCGCCGGCGCGGGTCGAGGATGTCGAAGTCTACCCGGGGCTGCGCGAGCAGCTTCAGCGTCTGAAGGATCGCGGCTTCGTCCTCATCGTGGTCACGAACCAGCCCGACGTGGCACGCGGAACGACGCTCCGAGAAACGGTCGTAGGCATAAATGACTTGATCGCGCGTGAAATTCCGGCAATCGATCGCTTCATCGTTTGCTTCCACGACAATAATGATGGTTGCGATTGCAGAAAACCCCGGCCGGGAATGTTACTGACCGGCGCCGCGGAATTCGACATTGATCTGGCGCGCAGCTACATGGTTGGCGACCGCCGCAGCGATGTCGAGGCAGGCATCGCCGCGGGCAGCCGGACCATCTTCATTGATCGCGCCTACCGAGAACCGCCGCCCATCGAATACGACCACAGAGTTTCTTCGACACTTGAAGCTCTGAAAATCATAGAGAGCGAGAGCCAACATGAAAAAAGTTGAAGACCTGAGCGTCAAGATCTTCGCCGACGGCGCCGACAAGGCGGGTATGCTGGAGATGTATGCCAAGCCGTTCGTCAAGGGGCTGACCACGAATCCGACCTTGATGCGCAAGGCAGGGATCACCGATTACAAGGCCTTCTCGCTCGATATTCTGAAAGCCATTCCGGACAGGCCGATCTCGCTCGAAGTGTTCTCTGACGAGTTCGAGGATATGGAGCGTCAGGCGCTGGAGATCGCAAGCTGGGGCAAGAATGTCTATGTCAAGATTCCCGTGATGAACACCAAGCGGGAGACAAGCTACAAGCTGATAGAGAAGCTCGCTGCCAGGAAGGTCAAGCTGAACATCACCGCACTGATGACCCTGACCCAGGTGCGCGACGTCGTTGCCGCGCTCGATCCGAACGTGCCGAGTTACGTGTCGGTGTTTGCAGGCCGCGTCGCCGATACGGGGCGTGATCCCTTGGCGATGATGGCGGCGGCGGTCGAATTGTTGAAGGTCGCGCCGGCGTCCGAATTGATCTGGGCGAGCCCGCGCGAACTATTGAACATCTTCCACGCGGACTCGATCGGATGTCAGGTTATCACCGTGACCAACGACATCCTGAAAAAGCTCTCGCTGGTCGGCAAGAATCTCGATGACTATTCACTCGAGACTGTGAAGATGTTCGCTGACGACGCGATCGGCGCGGGCTTCAAACTTTAAGCGGATCGAAGAAAAAGCAGAGCCCGGTTCTGCGTCGGGCAGAACCGGGATGCCCTCGATATTCAAGAGCGCTGGAAAGTATTGGTGACGGCTTTCAACCATACGGAGTAGGGCTGGGCCAGCCACCATTTCAGCGGCACGTGTCCGTGATATTTGCGGACGATCGCCATGGCCTCCCGGTAGTGCAACTGCCGCTGGGTATTGGTCTTGGTATCGGAGTGGTCGCGATTGAGTGCAACATACTCATCGACGAATGCCAGGGGCGCGAATTGCTTGTACAATCGCCACCACAGATCGTAGTCGATCGCCATGCGCAGCTCGTCATCGAGACCGCCGGCGGCCTCCCATGCGTCGCGTCTTACCAGTGTTCCTGGCTGCGAGATGATGCACCGCAAGGCGAGTCGGCGTTCGCTGAAAGGCTCGACCCACACCGGCTGCCGGGCTCCCGTTGCCTCGACGTAATTCCATACCTTGCCATAGGCCGCCGGCGCGCCCGGCCGGCGCTCCAGCACATCGACAAGGCGTTTCAAGCCGCCGCTGAGCAGCATATCGTCGCTGTTGAGCCAGCCGACATAGGGCGCGCGGCCCTTTGCGATGCACTCGTTAACAGCGGATGCTTGGCCATGGTCGGCATAGCTGCGCCAGCCGGCAAGTCGGTTTTCGAATTTCCTGATGACATCGACCGAACTGTCGGTCGATCCGCCATCTGCGACGAACACCTCGACGGGCACATCCTGGCTAAAAATCGACGTCAGTGCCTCGTCGAGAAAGCGGCCCTGATTGTAAGAGGGGACCGCGATCGTAACGACGGGCGTTGTCGCCATCATCAGCGCCTCGTGCCCGCCAGAAAGTCGGCGTAGGCGAGAGCCAGTCCATCCCGAAGCCCAATTTTCGCACGCCAGCCAAGGCTGTGCAGCCGCCCGACGTCCATCAGCTTGCGGGGCGTGCCGTCCGGCTTGCTGGTATCGAAGGAAATGCGCCCACGATAGCCGACGATGTCGCTGATCATGGTGGCGAGGTCGCGAATGGAGAGGTCCTCGCCGGTACCAATATTGACGTGCGACAGCATTGGCTGGGTAATGCGGGAATAGGCCTCGGAACTCAGCTCCATGACATGCAGACAGGCCTCCGCCATGTCGTCCACATAAAGGAATTCACGCATTGGAGCGCCGGTTCCCCAAAACAGCACCTCCGGGGCAGCGCTCTGCTTTGCTTCGTGAAAACGCCGGAGCAGGCCTGGAATCACGTGACTGTTCTCAGAGTGGTAGTTATCCCCCGGACCGTAAAGGTTTGTCGGCATGACGCTGCGATAGTCCGTGTCATATTGACGATTGTAGGATTCGCAGAGCTTGATGCCGGTGATTTTTGCAATCGCATAGGGTTCGTTGGTGGGCTCCAGCACGCCGGTCAGCAGCGTGTTCTCCGCCATCGGTTGCGGCGCCAGCCGTGGATAGATGCAGCTTGATCCGAGAAATAGCAGCCGCTTGACGCCGGCGCGCCATGCCTCGTGAATGATATTGGCTTCGATCATCAGATTTTGATAGATAAATTCCGCCGGATAGGTGTCGTTGGCGAGAATTCCGCCGACTTTTGCTGCGGCCAAGTAAACTTGATCGATACGTTCGGTTTCAAAGAACTTTCTGACATCCACTTGTTGAATGAGATCGAGCTCTGCCCGCGTGCGCGTGATGAGATTGGTGTATCCGCTCTCCCGCAGCTTCCGTACGAGAGCTGAGCCAACCATTCCGCCGTGGCCGGCGATGAAGATTCTATCCTCTTTAGACATCATGTCCTCTCGCAACGAGCGCCCACGCCCGCATTAGCAATGACCGATATTGTTCAAGCTTGCATGCACAGCGATCCAAAAGTTCATCGTTTCTCAAATTTCTGTCTGTGGTCAAGAAGTCGGTCCCAGATAAGTATGTTGGTCCGGCTGCAACGCCGTTTCTAAAATCCGCATTCTTTCCTGCACCATCATCGTAACCAGCTCGGAAAACGGGACCTTGGGATGCCAGCCAAGCTCGGACCGAAGCTTCGTGGAATCGGCGCGTGTGTAACGGTTATCGACTTTACGCACCAGAGATTGGTCGATAGCGATGTATTTGGTCCAGTCGAGTCCGACAGCCCCGAACGCGGCCTCGCAAAATTCGGCAATGGAATGGCTTTGGCCGGTGCCGACGACGAAGTCGGATGCGGTCTCGTTCTGGACAATGAGATGCATGGCCTCAACAAAGTCACCGGCGAATCCAAAATCACGCCGAACGCTGATATCGCCAAGATAGAGCTTTCCTCCCGAGAGAATTGGTCGTCCCCGCTCGTCAAGTTCGCGCGTTTCAGTCAAGCGGAGCGCGGCCGCAGCGGCGGCGTGTGCGATCTTTTGGGAGACGAAATTAAGCGGACGGCGGGGGCTTTCGTGATTGAACATGATTCCGCACGACAGATGCAGCCCATATTGTTGACGATAGGCACCAACAATATGGTGCGCATACGCTTTCGACACGCCGTAGGGTGATTTCGGGTTAGCCCGAGTCAGCTCGTCCTGAAGTTCAGACGTCGCGTCGCCGAAAATCTCCGATGACGACGCTTGGAACAGCCGGCATGCCGGATTGTTACGGCGGATGAATTCGCAAATGCGCTGCGGAACCAGGGCATTCAACTGCGCTGTTTCGAGCGGATTATCCCAAGACAACGCTGGCCGGGATACCGCCGCCAAATTAAAGACTACGTCTGGTGCTGATGCCGTCAGCAAGTCGTCGAGGAAAATGCCGTCCGTGAGATCGCCGGTGTGCCAGCAGACCCGGCCGCCGTGAACCTCAGATTCTACCTCATGCCGTGAGTGGGCGGCTACGTCATAGCCGCGTGACAGCAGTAATTCAATAAGATACCAGCCGTCCTGGCCTGCGCCGCCGGTGATCAATGCTCGCTTTTTTCTGTGAAATTCAGGGCTCATGCTTTGATAGCCTTAGGCGACCTCGCTCCTGTCTTCAAGGCCCAAACATGGTCGTGACGTCCTCTACAGCGAGCATGAAAGATCCGCTCGTATCATGAGACGAAGTCGGGAATGCGGCCGCCACGTCCGGCCAGCTAATGTTGAACGCTGCATCGTTGCAGCACAAGCTGGTAATTTGGCTGAAACAAGCGGTTGGTCCCGGTCGCCAAACAACCCATGACGCTCGCGTCGTAACATAAATCTCAACGAAACTACGTCGTCAAAGAGGCCAGGCGGAGTATTCACCCTACTGTTGACTCTCCAAAAGTCGCTGGGGATGGGGCGACAGGTGAGCTGCTTGCCAAGGACGGCATCTTCTCCGTCGGCGGTGGCAACCTGGAAAAGAAGATCTGCTGGAAATGTACGCAAAGCCCTTCATTAAAGGGCTGACGACGAATCCGACCCTGATGCGCAAAGCTGGCATCACCGACTACGAGGCAAGAATGTCTACGTCAAGATCCCTGTAATGAATACCAAGCGCCAAACCAGCTACAAGCTGATCGAAAAGCTGGCTGCCAAGAAGGTCAAGCTGAACGTGACGGCGTTGATGACGTTGACCCAGGTACGTGACGTCGTGTCCGCGCTCGATCCGAATGTGCCGAGCTATGTTTCGGTGTTCGTCGGCCGCGTCGCCAATACGGGCCTGGACCCGTTGCCGACGATGGCCGCTGCCGTAGAACTTCTGAAGGTGGCGCCGGCGTCAGAGCTGGTTTGGGCGAGCCCGCGCGAGCTGCTGAATATATCTCATGCGGATTCGATCGGATGTCAGATCTTACGGTGACGAACGATATTTTGAAGAACCGGCACGTTGACCTTCTTGAACATCGCCAGTCCGCGCCGGCCGCCCTTGCAGACACCAGCGCCGGCGTGGGATTGGCTGGAATTGATCGCGAGCATGGCGGCCGCAATCGACGCCCATCTGCCTCAAAGTCCCGCCGCAACCGGCATCGGTTTGGCCTTGCCGCCACGCTCGAAGCTTCCTCTAGTGGGCAAGAATCTCGACGACTATTCACTGGAGACGGTGAAGATGTTCCCCGACGACGCGATCGCCGCGGGGTTCAAGCTTTAACTGGCTAGAAAGAGAAGCCAACAATGTGTCCAATAGGCTGATTTTAGTCAAGTTTGAAAATACACCCGTTTGTGCGCTCGATCCAGTCCGCCCTTGACGGAAGATTTTCCGAATTGTGACGATACAAGACCCCCCGATCTATCGGCGAAAACAACCCACTGAAGTGGCCCGCATGGACTGAACGTGCTAGGCTTTTGCATGCGGTTTAAAATACGGAGCTTGCGGGCGTGCGAAGGTTCTTCTTAAAGGAAGCTAGGCCGGTTGATACGAGCGGGTCGGGGACATATTCGCGGCCGGCCTATGGCACCGCCGTTGAGACGGTTAAAGCGGTCTCGCACATTGTGCCGTCGGGCCAAACTCAATGGTATCCGCCGGTGTTGATTGGTGCGCAAACGGTCGAGGCTCACTTGTTTAACCAAAATTACGTTGAGCGCGGTATCCAGCTGATGCGCCGTCTGACGCCCGACGATTACACGGCATTTCTGATTCAATTTTTTTCTGATGGGTTAAGCCGCTTCGGAAGAAATTGGCGCTACGCGGACATTGTGACTGTGCTGTCATGTCTTGCCGACTTGCTCGCGCCAATGCGTTACCTCGAGATTGGGGTGCGCCGCGGTCGCAGCGTTGCAGCCGTCGTTTCAGCGAGCCCCGAATGTGCGCTGGTCATGTTCGATATGTGGGTCGAGGGCTACGCTGGGATGGAAAATCCGGGTCCGGATTTCGTTAGGCAAGAGCTCAAGCGCATCGGGCATTGTGGCGATATGAAGTTTATTGATGGCGATAGCCACGTCACTGTGCCGTTGTACCTTGCTCGCAATCCCGAGGAAAGTTTTGACCTGATCACTGTCGATGGGGATCACTCCCCGGAGGGAGCTGTTCAAGATCTTTGCGACGTCCTGCCGCGACTCAAAATCGGGGGAGCGATCGTTTTTGATGATGTTTGTCATCCCATACATCCAGAACTCGAAAAGGTATGGCACGACGTCGTAACTTCCGATCCAAGGTATTCCGCCTTTACATATAGGGATTGCGGATACGGAGTTGGTTTTGCGATCAGGAAATATTGATCATGTCGCTTCCGCCTGGAATCAAGCAAGAATATGGTGAAGCTTCATCAACTTTTCCATCCCAGCATCCGCTGACCATCTCGCCGAGGATCGACGGTCGCATGCACGAGTGTCCGGGGAAAAATTAGCGAATCGCAACAAACCCTTACTGCAGCGGTATTTGTCGCGTTGGCTAGCACTCTCGACTTCAGACAGCCAACTGAGTCGTTTGAGGCGCTGTGCTAACTTGGAAAATAAACGTAGGGGGGACGTTATGTGGCGGCTGCTTGCCATTGTTTTGTCACCACGCAAAATAAAAGAGATCGTCACCGAATTTACTGAACATGTGTCTATCGGACGAATGCATGCTTTTGGTGAGGGGTTAACGCTACCTGCGCCAGAAAGCTTGGAGTCGAGTGATCTCCGCTTTGCTGCAGCTGTCCGGGTGTGGACGGCTTTTCGGCGAAGCGCCGTCATCGCGGAAGACGCCTTACTTGGGCCCTCGGCCTGGGCCGTCAATCTTAGTGGCAGGCCCGATCGCATAAAAGTCGGCTCAAAAAGCGTGGTCCGAGGTATCATTCGCGTTGAGTCAAAAGGCACCGTTTCGATTGGAGACTATAGCTATGTCGGTGACGATACCATCATTTCTGCGCAAGACTGCGTAACGGTCGGAAACGACGTCCTAATTGCGCACGGCTGCCAGATTTTTGACAACACGTCGCATCCGCTTAGCGCCGCCGAAAGAGCTAAGCACTATCGTGCAATTCTTGCTGGCCAGCCTTACGAAGGCCCGATTCGCGCCTCGGCAGTCATTGTCGCCGATGGAGCTTGGCTTGGTTTGAATTCCATTATTATGCGCGGCGTGAAAATCGGAGCAGGCTCCGTAGTTGCGGCGGGATCGGTGGTGCTAAGCGATGTCGCCCCCCTGACAACTGTAGGTGGAAATCCTGCCAGGAATTTGGGAAGTGCAGATCCCTAGACTAGAAGACCGTTCTGTTCGGCAGCCCATCGCGTTGGAGATGTTACTGCTCGACTGTGCGATCCCGCCGAGAAGCGCAGCGGTAGCATTGTGGCGATATGAAGTTTATTGATGGCGATAGCCACGTCACTGTGCCGTTGTACCTTGCTCGCAATCCCGAGGAAAGTTTTGATCTGATCACTGTCGATGGTGATCACACCCCGGAGGGAGCTGTTCAAGATCTTTGCGACGTCCTGCCGCGACTCAAAATCGGGGGAGCGATGGTTTTTGATGATGTTTGTCATCCCATACATCCGAACTCGGAAAGGTATGGCACGACGTCGTAGCTTCCGATCCAAGATACTCAGCTTTCACTTATGCGGATCGTGGGTACGGAGTTGGTTTTGCAGCCAGGAAATATTGATAGTCGCCTCGGCGTTTCATATGGTCGACTCAGAAATAAACAGCTCTAGGTCCAGATCGGATTGCGAAGTTTCCAGTCGTTCCCTCGCCTTTCCCAAATGTAATCGGAGCGCCAGGAATCGATGACCTCCCAAAAGGCATCGTCGTTGATCCCGCTTCTTTGGCTCTTCGAAGGTTTTGCGGGAGAGCATGACTATACTCAACCCCAGAGCCCCCCAAATTGAAGAAAAATCCGTTTTGGAGAGGAATTCGGCGGTGTTTCCGGAAACGCCCATCATCGGGCATCATGAATAAGTTCGGTCCGGACTTTCTAAATGCGCTATTGTTGAAGTATTAAGCGGTAAACTTGCGGGTACCGTTTTCCGACTTGCTTTAAGGGAATGTCGAATATGGAAGTTGAGGTAGATTCCCCTGTCGCGTGGGTGACTGGGGCTACGAGTTTTCTTGGTCGTTACGTCGCAAGGCAGCTAAATCGCGATGGTTTCAAGGTTGCGGGATTTTCGCGTCGGCCTATCGCGCCGGCGTCAGCCGCCGAATGGGGGTTTGCAGCGATCGAAGTCGGAGATTTCGAGCCTCAAATACTTAAGAGGGCTCATCGGCAGTTCGGCGCGCCCGCTGTAGTTTTCCATGCAATTGGCAGCGGTTCGGTAGGCCAGGCTGCCGACAATCCGACAGCGGATTACGAGCGCACATTTGGATCCGCCGAGCTATTGACCGAGGTGTTGGGCCAGCTTTCCCCAGCGACGCGACTTATATATCCTTCGAGCGCGGCAGTTTATGGAATTGTTTCCGAGGGAGCAATCTCCGAAAGCGCACCCCTTAGTCCGATCTCCGAATATGGCAAGACCAAGATGCTAACAGAAGACATGTGTCGCGAGCGGGCGCAAATTTACGGAATGCAATTGATCGTTGCGAGATTTTTTTCCGTATATGGTCCTTGGCAGAAGAAATTACTTCTATGGGATATTGCGCAACGTTTGTTATCCGGGCAAACAGCTGTAACGCTTGGAGGGACGGGCCGCGAGAGCCGAGATTTCATTCATGTGGTCGACGCAGCTGCCATGGTGGTAACACTAGCACAGTGCGAGACAGCGTTGGGAACATTCAACATTGGGACTGGCCGCGCGACACCCACAATGGCTCTCGCATCAAAATTAGCTTCCGCAATGAATTCGAATGCCGAGATTTCATTTACCGGAATATCTAGACCTGGAGATCCGATGCATCAACAGGCGGACGTTCGACGGCTTTCTGAATTCGGCCAGATTGCCCGCGTGCCTCTTGAGGAAGGTCTAGCTGACTATGCGTATTGGATCCGCCATGGAGGGCAAGCCGTTGAACTGCGTGCTACCGGATTGAATAACCTGGGATTGAATAAATGAAGGGTAAGCTTGTGTACCAAAAAATCGTCAAGGCGCTGGAAGCTGACACGCGATGCTCTCGCAATTGAAGGAGCTCACCCGCCGTTTGCTTGCAATCCATCTTGTATCGTATATACGGTCATTCACTCGTCACGGGATCGGAAACGCGAAGCGGATCGATGAAGCCGCAGCAAATCTGGGCTCGGCGCTGCAGCTCGGCCGCACCGCCGAGGCGTCGCACGCCTTGCATCGTGCGCTGAACGCGAAGCCGCCGAATCCCGAGGCTGCTTTGAAATTGGCGGAGCTGGCACTTGTTGATGGCGACGAAGCTGCAGCTTTCGAATTATATGGCCGGGCACTTGAAATTATGCCGGATTTTGCCGAAGCGCATTTGGGCCGTGGCAAGGCGGCGGCTCGCTTGGGACTTGAGGTTGAGGCGCTCAAATCCTTCCGTCGGGCGTTCGATATCAATCCTAAATTTCCGGAAGCGGGACTCCGGCTGGCAGAGTGGACTTTAGCAAGTGGCTCTGCGGCCGAGGCTCTGGGAATTTACCGGAAGGTTCTAGATATAGTTCCTGACTTTGTCGAAGCTGAGTATGGTCGCGGAGTCGCAGCTTTGGAAGTTGGACACGTCGAAGAGGCTCGAAATTCATTTGATCGCGCACTGAAGCTCAGCCCTGGATATCCGGCTGCCATCACGGCCGCCACTTTCCTCGCAATTTTTCCAACTGTCGAGCATTTGAAGTCCGCAAAGCCGGAACGTCAGCTCATTTGCGTGCCCTTATTGCCATATCTGCGCAGTTGGCTTGGAGGCCAGATCTATTTGCTTAATTTCGCACGAATTATGGCTACCTTGCCGAAGTCACAACGACCCCGGCTCATCGTCGTTGTGATGGATGATGCGCAGAAAAACTCAAGCCTGAACGAACTAGTTGCCGCTCTGTTTCAATGCAATTCTGTGATTGGCATATTTAATGAGGCAGGGCAGTCGCTCTTTCTGAAGCCGCTGCTTGACCGCTACCTTCAGACCCATCGCGGCATACACAACGACCAAAGCCCACAACGCAAGCTTTTTGCCAACGTCGACTGGACGTTTCCAGTCCTGTATCCGTCCTGGGGCCTCGCAACCGTTCCTCGCCCCATATTCTGGATTCCAGATTTCCAGCATCGGTTCTGGCCGAAATACTTTAAGGCAGAAGAGCTAGTGGCTCGCGATCGCGATACCATTGCATTGGCGAAGCGCAGTGTACCCATAGTTTTCAGCAGCCGCGATGCAGAGTCCCATTTTCATCGCTTTTATCCTGAGCGACACTGTCGAAGCCATGTCTGGCATTTCCATGCCGCGCCCGATCTGGTGCCGCTCATTGGCGATACCGGTGAGTATGCGGCACTTGATCTGCCGCAACGCTTCTACTACACGCCGAATCAATTCTGGCCACACAAAAATCATGTAACTCTGTTCCGAGCTTTGCGTCGGTTGCTGGATGACGGGCATGACATAACCTTTGTTTGTACCGGAAGCGAACTTAATTTGGAGCCGGATTCCCATCAGCGCAGCTTGCTTTCGCTCATCGCAGAACTCAATCTTGGTCGAAACTTGCGCCTGCTCGGCGTCCTGCCGCGTGCGCTGCAATTTGAGCTGTTTCGTCGGGCCTGTGCGGTTATTCAACCGTCTCTCTTCGAGGGGTGGAGTACGGTAGTCGAAGATGCCCGCGCTATTGGCCGACCGCTGATTGTCTCGGATATTCCACTTCATCGGGAGCAGGTCGACGGCGGCGCAATTTTCTTTTCAGCGCAAGATCATATCTCGTTGGCCGCAGCTGTTTCCGAGGCAGACAGTCGGCTTGCTCCCGGACCTGATATCGAGCGCGAAAATGCTTCGCGAGAGGCATTGCGAGGAAGCATTATGGATTCAGCCCGAGCTTTCCTGGACATTTTAGGCTCCGAGAGACGATCGTCATAGCAGGGGAGTCTTGAAGCACCTACCATCGTCGCACATTACGGACTGGTTCACTAACTACCCCATCAAAGCAGAAAATGCCCAATGGCATAAGAAGCGGTACGACGAACCTGTGGTCGCCAACTCAGAATTTGTCAAATGTATTTTTCGCTGATTTCCACCATACCGCGTAGGGTTGTGCCAGCCACCATTTGAGAGGCACCCGACCATGGTGTCTTCTTACGATCTGCATAGCTTCTCGATAGTGAAGCTGTCGTTGGGTGTTGGTTTTGGTATCAATATGAATCCCGATTGAGCGCGACAAAATCGGCGGAGTTCTTCAGTCAACGAACGAGGTGCAAATTCGGAAATTGGCATTCTTAATCTTGAGGAAATTATGGGCTAATGGCGGCCTTGCGGAAAATCATGACTTGTGGGCGCGTGTATTTCCGCTCGCAGCCACCTTCGAACCGATTTCGTTTAACTTCTTCCCAAAATGCAGTGACTGTTTCTTGAGGCTGCCGCGCAAGACGACAGTCAAACTTTTCCGTTCCCGCTGAATCCGGATCGCCAAGTTCGTTGAACCCAGCGAGGCAGTTGCCATCGTATCCGTCAGGCACGATGCCGACTAGTTCAAATCCTGCTAACTCTGCGCTTTCGACGTAATGATGAGCAGGATAGGGCCACTCGTAAAGCCCATAGCGCACCGCAAGAGGGTGGCCGCCGACCGCCTCGGCGACTTCCCGCGCACTGTCCGCGTAATATTCACGAAAAGAGAAGAACAGGCCTTCATTTTTTAATCGCCTTCTGAGTGAGGCGAGGCCGAATCCGATCGGGCGGAAATGGTGGAGGCAATTTTTTGTAATGAGAACATCGTAATGTCCGTTCTCAGAGAGCCACACGTCCAGGTCATTGTGTATCCGAACTTGATCGGCATCAGAGCGACTTCGCAGATAACCGGTTCCCGTGACGTGTTCGCCGCTCGGCTCGACAACTTCGATGTTGAAGCCGGCGCGTGAGAGTGACCACGAGAAAAAGCACGACCCGGCTCCAACTTCGACGATTCTATCAATCGGTTTGACATCGAACAATTTGAGCAGGCGCATGGAGGCGGCGAAGTCCCGTGTTTTACAATAGCGTGTAAATTCGGCGTCGCGATCGGCACCCAGAAAAATGCTGTGAAGCAACGACCTAGCTGACTCGTCGGTAGCGGCGAGGGCCTGTGTTTCTCGGATCGCCGCTTCGACCAGCGCTGGGCTTTCGCGTAGCTTCCAAAGAGGAATTTGGTCGAGCTTGTCGCCGGGAGTCTGGTCTAGCATTTTGGCGCAACTACCTTAATCCAACAGTTTACCGAGCGCGCAACCTACCCCACCCAACCCCACGGCGTAAAGCCGCCTAAAGACACACAATCCAAGGATTCCAATCGGCGTTGCAGTCGATCGGGCGGTGATCGCGCTGCACTGCATCCAACCCGGTGGCTAGCGGCAAGAGCGGTAGCAGGTTCGTCAAAACAAAAGGACCGCCAAATC
>Ga0207143_1077_pt1 | contig 12837 bp, 11 predicted proteins | sample Alteio_BWMinHeat_3_FD_153566 | JGI IMG/M metagenome (GOLD analysis project Ga0207143, IMG submission 153566) | Enriched cells from forest soil in Barre Woods Harvard Forest LTER site, Petersham, Massachusetts, United States -... | ecosystem: Environmental > Terrestrial > Soil > Temperate forest >... | reverse complement strand
TTGTTTTTTATACAAAATAAAAACATGTTATCGTTTGTATTATCTATGAAAAAAATAGTTCCAGTAAAAGTTTCATTGTCATAATATTTTATGAACTTCTGAGACATCGGGTAATAACTGATTGTGACAGTATCTCCAACATTCCAAAATTTGTTGAATTTTTCTGAAGTCTTCTTCTTCCAACTATTAGATATCACTATGCACTGCAACAGCTTTTGGATATTCCGATCCGGACACCTAAAAATATTCTTATCGTTGATATCAAGTTTTTCCATTAACAGATGTTTGGAATTTGGAAAATACAATTCCAAAAACTTTTGTTCTGTTTCATATTTGCACAAAATATCAAATTCAAATGATAGCTGTTTCTCCATTGGTTCTAAATAATCGACAGAATCAAATGGAACAGTGTAGGTATCTAGATTTCATTTTTTTTGATTTTAAAAGAAACTTTTATGCCAAGTATTTGTATATAGATGAACTCTCGGTGGAATTCTACCGAAAAGTTAAAACTCATAGATTTATATTCGCAGGGGAAAACATATGACGAAATAGGAAAGGAATTGGATAGATCAGGTAATGCTATCAAACTCCGTTTAGAATCTATTGTCTATGACAATTTAGTTAGAGGTCAAACGGTAGATATATTGGCAAAACGATTGAAATCAACCGAGGAAAATATAATACAGATGTACTATTCTTATAAAAGTTTCCTTGAAGGTCGTGGAAAAGAAGTTGCTCAAGTAGATTTAACCAAAAGATCTCATGCAATTAAAAGACCAAGTATCAAGAATAATATATTTATTGGCAATGATTCGAAAAAGAAAAATATAAAGAGTGTTACCAAAAATACATCATTAGAAAGAATCGAAAAACAAAATAGAGTATTAAGAGTAGTATTCGATAATTTGAGAATGAAACGTGCAATTGAAAAACTTAGAAAAAATCATGAGAAATAATTATCAAATAAACCATAAATATCCGGATAATCAGTAACGTTATGTAGATTGCGTAATAATTCTTGGACTGATTTTGAAGGGAATATTAAGTTGTGCTTTTTAATTAGTTCTTGGGTATTGATCATTTGATGATCAATCAGATAATAGATCATTCCTCGGAGTAACAATCTATTTCTTATTTTTTCCGGTAACGACTTAAATTGATCATTCATTTTTCGATAAACGTCCTGCATTTGTTTATCCATCATATTCTGAATATCCGAAAGTTTGTAATCTAGAATCAAATAATCAACTAGTATCCGATCCAATATATGCGATAATTCATAAATATCGTATCTATTCAATATATTTGTTTTAATAGTTTGATCAGTCATATTGTTCAACTTCGAACCAATAATTTGTGCCTTAGAAAAATCAGAAATCTTAAATATATATGGTACTGGAACAGAATATTTTTTTCCATTCGGTAAAATATATTCCCTTAATTCATTCTGTTTATTATTTTTAAACAATATATTTTTGGGTTTAGCATCATTGTGCAATATATTGTATGTATTGATAGTCATCAGACTATACGTAACCTGAAAAATCATCGATACCCAGTACATGTCAATTTCAGATGTTGAGATGATTTTATTATTTATAATTGTTTTAGTCCAATCAGATAATGTTCCCGACATTATTTCCATTACCATAACGGGACGGGAAAATGATAAGTAGTAATGATACATTTTAATAATATTAAAATTAACTTTGTCCATTTCTTGTAAAAGTCCAGTAATATAAAATTCTTTGATAATCTGATCCAGATGTGCATTTTTGTATATTTTTACAGCACGCTCATCACCTTCAAAAGAAATTAGATATACAGTACCATCACCTCCTTTTCCAAGAAACCGGTACAATATGTTATTATCAGTATCATTATAATCTTTATCACTGCGAGCTAACCGATCGAGCAATTTATTATTAAATATATTCATCGAATATATTTAAGACTAGAAAATAAAACTTTAACAATCAATCTTGATATTGGCTAATTTTTGTGATTGAATGGGCTCTAATGATTGTTTCATTGTATTATCAACAGTCATACTAACAGATTCTAAACCATTAATGTCTTGATTTTGGTTTTGGTTATTTTGGCCGTAGTAAAATCTAGACATCATCATTTCTGTATTGTCTGATTGTGGTCCAGCAACTGTATCGTTGTTGTATTTGGCGCACATATCACTATATGCAGAGTTTCCAATTACAGTCGGAGTTGAATTAAATCTAACATTTTTATGTGCTCTAGCATCTTTTTCAACGTCTAGATGGTCCTTGAATTGGAACGAACCATGACCAATGTCATAGCCTTGTGATTCATTTGGCCCAACGGTGTGAGGTCTGTATGTAATATTTTTCGAATATTGATTTTTGGTTGGATCAATAAGTTGTCGGTTGTCATATTCAATATTTCCAGTGTTCGAATAGCATTCTTGATTTGAAGGGTTGAATAACCAGACCACCAAAATCGCAACCACAGCAATAACTATTATTACTTTAACTTCTTGGTTCATATATGATATTACTATTATAGATTACACACAAAATAAATATTTTTTATATGTTTTTGTAATTACACTAGTAGGACAAACGAAGTGAAGTTACACTTGTGGGACAAGCAAAGTGAAGTTACACTAGTAGGACAAACGAAGTGAAGTTACACTAGTGGGACAAACGAAGTGAAGTTACACTAGTAGGACAAACGAAGTCAAAGCGAAGTGAAGTTACACTAGTGGGATAAGCGAAGTCAAAGCGAAGTGAAGTTGCTAGTTTGTATAACAATATTGGGTGGGATACTATTTGAAATTTGTAACAGAAAATATATTAAATATAAATAATATACAGACTATGCCTCACAAAAGACATTCAAAATCTTGTGCTATCGATACAGAAACAGATTCTGAATCTGAATACGTAAAGCCCAGAGATGAAAATTGCGATAAACCCATCAAACGTGATAAAACTGGAAAGACCGGAAAAACGGGAAAAACCGGAAAAACCGGAAAAACCGGAAAAACCGGAAAAACCGGCAAAACAGGTAAAGAAGGAGATAAAGGCGAAAATGGCGAAAAAGGAGAAAAGGGAGAAAATGGAGAAAAAGGCGAAAAGGGAGAAAAGGGTGAAAAGGGTGAAAAGGGTGAAAAGGGTGAAAAGGGTGAAAAGGGTGAAAAGGGTGAAAAAGGAACCAGAGGAGATAAAGGAGAACAAGGAAATACAGGAGAACAAGGAAATAAAGGCGATAAAGGTGACAAAGGAGATAAAGGAGATAAAGGCGATAAAGGCGATAAAGGCGATAGAGGTGAAAAAGGAGAGAAAGGAGATAGAGGAGATAAGGGCGAAAAAGGAGATAGAGGAGATAAAGGTGATAAAGGTGATAAGGGTGATAAGGGTGATAAAGGAGACAAAGGAGATCAAGGAGAACAAGGAACAGCTGGAAAAGATGGTAAAAATGGAAAAGATGGACAAGATGGTCAAGATGGACAAGACGGCAAGGATGGTAAAGATGGTAAAGATGGAGTAGACGGGAAAGATGGAAAAGATGGAGTAGACGGGAAAGATGGAGTAGATGGAAAAAATGGGATAGATGGTCAAGATGGAAAAGATGGTCAAGATGGAAAAGATGGGCAAGATGGAAAAGATGGACAAGATGGAAAAGATGGTCAAGATGGAAAAGATGGTCAAGATGGAAAAGATGGTCAAGATGGAAAAAATGGTAAAGACGGTCAAGATGGAAAAGATGGAAATACTGGTCCGAAAGGAGATACTGGTGACACTGGTCCGCAAGGTGACACCGGTCCGCAAGGCGACACTGGTCCGCAAGGTGACACCGGTCCGCAAGGCGACACTGGTCCTAAAGGAGATACTGGAGATGGTGGAGGACCAAAAGGAGACACTGGAGATACAGGACCAAAAGGAGACACTGGAGATACAGGACCAAAAGGAGACACTGGAGATACAGGACCAAAAGGAGACACTGGAGATACTGGAGATACTGGACCAAAAGGAGACACTGGAGATACTGGGGCAACAGGACAATGTGATTGTGGGGAAAATGGTGAGATTTGTATTACTGATAAAAATAAATCATGTACATGGTGTCTAAAAATTAATGACGATTGCAATTTAGAAATATATTGTATCGACAGTGATGGACAAAAACATATTGTGCAAACATTTATTTGTGGTGACAATACTTCCACTACATCTTCTCCAAATAATGAAGATAGTGATAATGATAATAGTGATGATGAAAATGAAACTAGTACGACACAACCAGAAGATGAAAGCGATAACGATGATGATCATACATCAACAACACAACAAGGTACTTGATCAGTCAATAAAATAAATTTTTAATATATCGATAATTGATATCTAATATATCAATTATTGCACTTGAGGGACAAACGAAGCTTAGTGAAGTTTCGATTACCAATCTTCAGAATCTTCTTCTTCACCATATTCATTATCGTCATATTCGTCCACTATACTGGTAAAATAATCATCATCATCACTATCACTATTATTGTAACCAGTATCATTTGTTTTTTTAGTTTTTGTCCTATTTGACGAACCGACCTGAACAGAAGTTTGTTTATTTTTATTCTCATCTTCGTTTTGATCATTATTTTTCTGATCAGAATTTTTCTGATCAGAATTTTTCTGACAATTTTCATTAGAAATTGCTTTTTTGATTGCACTTAGAAAACTTTTGGGTTGTCCGAATATTTGTTCAGTTTGAGTTTTTATTGACTCGGTCCAACCATCTAATAAATCATCGGATTCTTCTTCCGATATTTTTTGCAATAATGTTGATGTTTTTGATGTATTGTTTTCCGTTTTAACAGAAATATTTGTTTGTCCGACTGTTGTATTCTTCGTAATAACCAAAGATGTTCTGGAAAATTCTTTTCGTTGCTTTGTCTGTTCCATTATGGTAGTTTTAGAAACTGAAGAGATCAATGAGGGAAATTCTTCCAAAGTATCAACAATGATATTCTGTTCTATATTGTCAATAGATACAAATTCAGAATCTCTCACGAAATTATTATTTTGACCTAATTGTTTTTTTTGTGGATCCCATCGTGGGAAATTGTTCGGTTGTCTATTAAATTTAACTTTGTTGGATTGAACATCATGTGACACATTGGATTTTCTAAGAAATACCGGAACATATTTACTTGGTTCTGTCTTGGAAACAGATTGATCTTTCTTTGACTCATCTTCACTATTTCTTTTAAATGCCGGAACATATTTTTTTGATTTTGTATTTTCATTGATATTATTGTTAAAACTTGTGTTTAGTTTCTGTTCAGAAGGAATATCTTGTTTTGATGCTCTGTTTTTCCAGTTACTTTCTATTTTAATTTTTCGATCCATTTCTGTATTTTTCAAAACATAATTCCCTCCAGTGTCTTCATTATCTTTCCTAACAGGCCGATCAAGGAAACAAAATTCTTTATAAAGACCGTCGATGTTCCCAGTTTTTTGTGACATAATTTCAAATACTCTTCTGGCAACAGAAGCCATTTGTTGATGGTTCAAATGATTTGTATCACCTGTATTATCTTTTTCAGTTCGGATTAATTTTTCAATCATTTTATTTTTAATTTCAATTGCTTTCTTAATTTCTTCGATATTTTCCGTATTTTTGTTGTTCAATTGGACTTCCAGTTCTTGCCTCTGTTTAGTAATTTCGTTAACAACAGTATTTTCTGAAACTTTATTGTTAATATGTGTATCTTTTTCTCGCTTCCTCGAATACAACATAATTTTAACAAAAGAATTGTTCATATTGTTGATTCCTGGAACATTTGCATACGTATGATATATTTGCCATGTCATCATTTTCTTCATTTCCAGATTGAAAACCTTGCTTCCAGCGCTTGGAATAACCACTGACGATATTTCCGGTCGTCGAGATAAATACAAGAATGCTTTCGCAAGTTGAGGATAAGTATATTTATTTACGGAAGACGGAAGGTCTTGAAGATCAATAACGTCTTGACTCATCGTTATATTTATTCTAAATATATTTGTTTTTATGGATTTATGTTGTTCAAATTATTTAGAATAGGTATGTTCAGTTATATCAAATCATCATTCATGAAATTATATTTTCAATTTTTTGTAATTGATACACACAGATAATAAAAAATTATAAAATTGTAACAGTTTGTAACCACCATTAGAATTCATAAAATATACGATTTATATATAGTACATCATACCAATGCCTTCTTACAAAAATAATCAAGCGAAACATTGTTTCAGAAAACTGGGAGATACTGTTAAATCAGAATTAAAAGGTGCAGTAAACGACGATCTCTCTTTGAGTTGTACAGGCAATACTATAAATAATACAAGTGTTAAGCGGAATAAAAGAAGGAAAAGCGAGATGAATTGTACTGAAGGCACTGAAAATCGCAATAAAAAACAAACATTTGAACCAATATATCAAGAAAGTGAAATAATCATAGATATTCCGACTACAAGTCCATCAATCGATATACCAGACAAAAATAAAACAAAAATTACTCTTCCGAATAGTATTTCATCGGACGACAGTATCGGACCCACAAAGAAACGTAAAAAATATAAAAGTAGACCATCTTCATACGAAATATATGGATCTCCAATAATACAAAATAATTTTCGAACATTTGTGGTTCCTGATAAAATCAATTTCGAACCGAACTTCTGTGCGGAACTGTCTGACGAACAAAACGGAAATTGTATTATTCACATTAATAATCAAGCAAATCGAGAAACAATTATATCTCCGGTTTCAGGACCTGTTCTCATTAATCAACTTGCTATAATTAGAGCAACAACACAAAATATTTCTCCGATACAATATATTGATATTCCACTATTTGTCCCTGATACACATGTTGATGTTGTCAGAAATGATGATCCTGAAGAATCCAGAAACGATATCATTATTGATATTAAAAGTACATTAAGTACTGAGATGTTTCCTGAAAAGACATTAGAGAATATAGCAACAGTTGATGTGTTAGCTGAAAAAGATGTTCCATGTATTGATGAACAAACAGATGAATATGTGGTCACTTTAATGGATCGAGATACTGTGATCCAAGATACTATAACCCAAGATACTGTGATCCAAGATACTGTGATCCAAGATACTAAGAAAGATGATATAGAGAGAGATCAAGTTGATCTAGAGAGTTCTGAACCGGAAAACAAATTGGATTTAGATATTGTGTGTGGTAAATCTGAAAATAAAAAGTATATAAATAATATACAAGAAGTAAGTGATATGGAAGAGAAAAATATGGATAGAGTTGCGAAACAGAATAATTATACTATAATTAAGAATTTCAAGCACATTATCAGTAGATTTAAAGTTCTTTCCGAATTGAAAGGAGGATACAAAATCTGGATGGATAACGATAAACAAAATGATACAGTAGTATTCAAAATTGATGATTGCTACGTACCGTTTTTGTCGAGATATCTGTGGAGCCAAAACAGAGAGAAAATCATTAATGTTGTTATTGAGGATACAAACTATATCCTACAGAATCTTAATTCTCTTGACAAAAAAAGAAAAGATACCGTAATTTTTACTGTCGGAGCTGCTTTGAACGGTATTAGAAATATGAAACAGACTTATACAAACCATCAACAAAGTTTGGATAAAGTTATTACTTCTTTGGAAGAATTGATTTCTGCTAATGAAAGCGCGAAACAAAAATAGTTTATGTTTTTGATTGATCATATCTAATAAGTTTTTCATCATTTTTTGAAATAATGAAATATTCGTTAAAAATTTTGATAATTTTTTTATCTGTAATTTTACCGGTACAATAAATTGCGACTCGCATATTTTCCAGTGTATATTTTTTAGAATGATGTTCAATAGATGGAATCCAATAAACATTTTCTGTTAAACGTAATCTATCTTTTTTTGATTTTGATTGTTGGAAAGTTCCAATTAACGATCGATCATTTTGTGAAACAGTAATCGACAAAATTCCTGCTCGAAAAAGTTTTATTTTTAATGACTCTATTGTTTTTTTTTCCAAATAATTGTTAATTTGTTGCGAATTTTTTATATATATTTTATCTTTAATATTTACCTCTTTACCATACATCATTATTTTTTTACTATTTGTCAACGCTACATCAACACAATCAATGATCCCATATGCATGCTCTTGGTTATCAGAATTTTCAGAAAAGGTATTTTGACATTCGAGAATCAAATTGTGACCAGATATCATATGTTGAACAGTTAATCCCGATTGATGTAAATCTGCAATACTAAAATTACTTAAATTTCCTTTCCGACACTCTGGTTTCATTGTACTGCATGAAGAAAGCGACAAATATTCAATAATCTTATTCCTGATATTATTGTTGATAATATGATCAGTATTTATTGAACAACATGATACTGATTCGGAATCATCGATGATAGTACTGAGAACAATTTCTCGGAACCAACCGCGGTCATAAATATTGTGGTACAGTGAATCAACTTTGATCAATATTTTGATATCATTTTTATGCTCTTGAAAAAGATACTGATCGTTGCAAGTTAACCCGTTGTATTCTATTATGGCATGATCTTTATTGATCATAAAATACATATATATCCATGCAATTTCATAATAATCCGAATACCGGATAACTTTCTGTGGTACAATATCATACATCTCTAAATCATTCAAAATCATTTGGATGTCAATGAAACTCTCTCTATCATCGATGTAGAGATAGAATTCATTATCTTTTTTTAATGAATGAATATTGACAATATCGTATATATCGACTTTTTGACAAATAATATATCTCGATATTTGCTTCATTAGCGATATATATAAACAAACATTTAAATTATTGGTTCGTGTATCTAGACAAATTTATGTCTCTAAACAATTTTGTGAGCCTGCGAACCGAGCCTTGCGAGACAAAACTTCAGTTTTGTTCGGGTTTGAATTATTGATAATTTCCATTGCTACTTGTGCAGTTCGTGCTCGTAAAAGTTCTGGAGGAGCATTATTTAACTCTCTTTCGATTTCTTCTGATCTTGCTCTTCCGAAAACATCTTCCGTTGTTTTAACTAAATGTTTAATATCAGTATTAACACTCAAAAGCTCACAAAAATGCAAACTCGACACAATCATAGGACCTTTCCTGTTTTTAAACCTAACAATAGTATGAACCGGATATCCTGTTAAATATTTTGTGCCATGTGCAAAAGTTTTTATATTATTTTCAAACAAAATATATTTTCTCTTTTCTCCATGATTAATATTTTTATCCATTTTCTTTTTTTCTTCATTGTTTTCTAAAATATTCAACAAAGAATATGTGGATTCAGATGTCGGTTCGCTTGCTGAATGAAAGAGATGTAATCCTTCTGTTGATATATTCGGTTCTGTTTGTTGACTATTTGATTCTGTACTTGATCTATCAAAAATAGGAAAATCGGATGATGGTGAAAAGAATGATAACGGCGATGCTGGTAATTGTGGCAATGATGATAATGACGGAAACGTTGACAAATCTAAAGTTGTGTCTGTACGTTTTAATGGTAATGGTGGGAGAAAACAATAACTATCATCATAACTATGTACATTATTGATCTGCCCGACCATTACCGAAAGGACTTGTATGTTGTACGGATTATCAGAATTATCACCAACATCACTAATATCATAAAGTATTGTTTCTCGACATGCGTTCAATTCCATTTCTGATATTGGCATTTCGTCTTCTTTCCCGTCTTCTTTCCTGCACGGTATTGATAATTCAGCAATTCTCGCTAAATGTCCAAATACACTTCTTCGAGCAATTTCAATGGGAAATTTAACAACAACGTCTCCGTGAATAACACCCTTATTAACAAAAGGACATGGACCCCAACCCAAATCGGTCGGCCAACTAGATATCAATGCTTTCAAAGAGAAGTCTGAAAACATAACCATTGATCCGCAAAACATTCCATAATTGATCAATTTTAATAAATTTTCTGTAATTTTTGGCGATATGAACATATATTTTCTCTTCACTATTGCTTCGCTTGTTCCACTGGACAAATACTCTTGATCATCGGTTTCTTCCAAATTGTATTCTAAAGGTCGTTTGTTATTTTTATTCTTATCAGTCGAATGTTTTTTTCCATATAAATCACAACAATCAACACAAAAAGTCGTGTTATCCATACCTATTCTTTTAATAATATCGATCATTTCTGCAATTCGTATATTTCCTCTTGTTCCTGATGATATTAATTTGTCATACATCTTGACATTTTTTAAACCCATGTGTAATTTATAACATTCGTTACTTTGAATCGAAAAAACTTTTCTTTTCTGAGGAACATATTTGGCAAATGTTCCGTCAAACGAAATTCCGTCAGTAATTACAACTACAACATTTGTTGGTTCGGATGCAGTTGAGTTCAAAGCCATGTATATTAGTAGTAGATTTATTGTTACAACTATTAACAATAAATCCGTCACAATATTAAAATTATCAATTTTTATTGTTTAACGACAATACGTCATCATTTCTGAACATTTATTGAAGCAACCTTTTCTTTCATCTTGTGTTACACCTTGTGCACATTGAACAGCGCAAAATTTATCATTACTAATATTCGATTCTATTTTGCATTCAGCCGTATTACAATCACTACCAGATGGTTTGTCTTGACAAGCTCCTCTTGGATAATTATTGTTATATGTTCCAAAATCCAAAGGAGCCATCATCTCCATGTTAGGATTGAACGAAGAATAACACAAACATAATACTATGACAATCAACAACAAAGGACCAATAGTAATACCACCACCAAAAATCGCAACGATCAAGCAAATTACAATAATCCAGAACAATATTCCCATTGTTATATATTTAGACAGACAAAATTTATGATGTTGCGAAATTTACCCAACAACAATTACGCCACCGCCATTGACAGCCAGAACGACAAGGATCAGTAGGGCGCATAGTCCGACCCAAGTCAAGACTCCTCCAGCGCCTCCAAAAATTAGAGAAAGAACAATCAGAAACAAAAAGCAAGTAAATAGATCCATTATAGAAATATATCTATACATGGAGATTTTTAATTTTTTATAGTTCAGATGAAACTAGTAATATATACAAAAATTGAAAATTGGATTATTTTGTGAACTTTACTACAAAATAAAACGCAACATCAAATCATTTATCGATAATGATTACATTATGGGTACGTGATCCATCATTATCTTATATTATGCAAGGAACGAAAACTGTAGAGGGACGTTTATTGAAACCAATATTTGATCAAATCAAGAAAGGAGATACAATTTGTTTCAATAATATGTTTACTAAAAAAGTCAAGTACGTAAAAATCTATTCATCATTCGACGAGATGCTTTGTTCTGAGAAAATCTCTAGAGTGATGCCTATGATCGACAATCATCAGGTAGCTGTCAAAAAATATCACGAGATCTATCGAAACAAAATAGGAGTTTATAAAGTAATTGCTATTTGCCTGATTTAACAGATGAATTTGATTGATTAAATGTTTTTGTGTTTTGTTTTATTTCTATCTGTCTTTTGTTAGAATTAAAGTTCCATTTATTGGCAGGAATATGACTAGACAGATCAATCATTAACTTTTTAAATTCTTTTCGAATATTAAGTTTTTTGTAGCGATACATATAATTGATATTCGAAAAAAATTAACTGGATGATGATCAATATCATGCAGGCAATTATATCTTGTTACAGTTGTAAACCAAATGAAGCAATTGCCAAGAGAATTACATAAAATGTACAACATAATTTTTTTATAAATATATAGATAATGGAAACTTGTCCGAATGTTGACATCCTACCTTCTGGTATCTGTAACATTTATGATCCTGTGAATCTCACTCACCTCAATATTGCGTTTGGTGACAACACAAAAGATATTGGATTAACTATTATTATTTTGAATGGAACGGAATCCACTAACATGTACATCGCCAACAGAATTACTAGGTGGATAAATTGGAACGGTGTTCGTGCAAAATTTTTCGATACAAAATGTCTTGATACATTGTACGAAACTATTTACGATTGGGTTAAAAAAGATAGTGGAAAGGTTGCAATTATCAGTGTTTTAACTGACTGTCATAAAATTAATGAAAAATTCGGAAACATCAAAATATTACATATTGGTGATTTTATGGGACAAATGCAAAGAGAAGATACAGATCATTTATCGTACATTAAATTGTTAAAACCAGAAATTATCCAAGTAAGAAATATATCGAATCATTTGCAATACACTATATCAAATTTATTAGTCAACATTAACACTTTGAGAGAACGACCTCCAAAGATATATATTACACGACATGGCCAATCAGAAGGACAAATAAAGGAAATTATTGGTGGTAATTCCGAATTAACATTAGAAGGGATTAAGTACTCTGATAGATTAAAAAAATTTATGGACAAAGTATTTTCTGATCATAAACAAGTCAATGTTATGTGCAGTTCTTTGAAACGAAGTATTCAGACAGCAAGTGTATTTATCAATGATTCTAAATATCATGTAACACAGTGGAAATCATTAGACGAAATATACGGTGGCATGTTTGAAGATGTTGATTACGGAACAATTAAAGAAAAATATCCTGAAATATACGAAAAAAGAATGAACGATAAATACAATATGTCATGGCCAGGGGGTGAAAGTTATCATAACCTGATACAAAGATTAAAAAGTCTATTTCTAAAATTAGAAAATACTACTATTCCAGTCATTATTGTGGCCCATCAAGCAGTTTGTCGAGGATTATACGCATATTTG
>Ga0207143_1076_pt1 | contig 12839 bp, 11 predicted proteins | sample Alteio_BWMinHeat_3_FD_153566 | JGI IMG/M metagenome (GOLD analysis project Ga0207143, IMG submission 153566) | Enriched cells from forest soil in Barre Woods Harvard Forest LTER site, Petersham, Massachusetts, United States -... | ecosystem: Environmental > Terrestrial > Soil > Temperate forest >... | reverse complement strand
CTGTATTTTGTCTGATGCGGATGTCGATGGTTCACATATTCAGGTATTGCTTCTCACTTTATTTTTTAAACATTTTCCTAAGCTGATTGAAACTGGTCATATTTGGGTAGCTCGGCCACCACTATTCCGCGTTGATGCCCCTGCTCGTGGTAAAAAGGTAGCACAAAAAATTTATGCGTTAGATGAAGGTGAGCTGGAAGCCATTGAGGACAAACTACGTAAAGAAGGTGCCAAAGATGGCAGCTGGAGTATTGCTCGCTTTAAAGGTTTAGGTGAAATGAATGCCGAGCAATTATGGGAAACTACCATGAACCCCGATACTCGCCGCTTGTTACCGGTGATGTTGGGTGCGGTTGATCAACGTCAATCTGAGCAACGGTTTACTATGCTAATGAGTAAAGGTGAGGCAGCAGCTCGGCGTACTTGGATTGAGGAGCATGGGAATGAGGCGTTGGTGGATATTTGATGTTCTCTGCTTAAAGACACTGGGTTCCTGCTTAAAACCACTGGAACGACGATTATGACCCAAACCGAACTATTTACTGAAACCGATAACACCGAAGCCATTACCTTGGCTAATTTCGCCGAACGCGCTTATTTAGATTACGCTATCTCAGTTGTAAAAGGTCGTGCCCTGCCTGACGTCTGTGATGGGCAAAAGCCAGTGCAGCGACGCATCTTATATGCCATGAACGAACTTGGATTAACTGCGGTTGCAAAACCACGTAAATCAGCGCTGGTGGTGGGTGAAGTGTTAGGCAAATTGCACCCTCATGGTGATCAATCGGTCTACGATGCACTGGTGCGCATGACGCAAGATTTTTCGTTGCGCTATCCATTAATTGACGGCCAAGGCAATTTTGGTTCGCGTGATGGGGACGGTGCAGCGGCCATGCGCTACACTGAGGCGCGGTTGACGCCGATTGCAAACTTGTTATTAGACGAAATTGATTCCGGTACCGTTGAATTTGAACCTAACTACGATGGCTCAAGTAAAGAACCAAAATTATTACCAGCTCGTTTGCCTATGGTGCTGCTTAACGGTGCTTCTGGTATTGCAGTTGGTCTGGCTACGGAAATTCCCTCACATAATTTAACTGAAGTCGCGCAAGCGACTGTTGCAGTCCTAAAAAATCCCAAGCTCAGTCATACCGAATTGATGCAAATGGTGCCTGGTCCTGATTTTCCGGGTGGCGGACAAATTATTAGCCCAGACACCACAATTTCTGAAATCTACCAAACCGGTCGCGGTAGCATCAAAGTGCGTGCCCGTTGGAAAATAGAAGAGTTGGCGCGTGGCCAGTGGCAAATCGTGGTGACCGAATTACCACCTGGTACTTCCAGTCAAAAAATTCTAGAAGAAATTGAAGAAGGCACCAACCCTAAAATTAAATTAGGAAAAAAATCACTGACCACTGAACAACAGAATTTAAAGCAATTAGTACTTGGGATTTTAGATACCATACGCGATGAATCTGGCAAAGATGCGCCGATCCGATTGGTATTTGAGCCAAAATCTAAAAACCAAAACAGCTCTGAGATGATGCAAATTTTGCTGGCGCATACCTCATTGGAGATCAATGTTGCGGTGAATTTAGTCATGATCGGTGGCGATGGTCGTCCTCGCCAAAAAAGTTTGTTAGCCATCATTTCTGAATGGATTGCGTTTCGCTATGCTACGGTAACCCGCCGCACTGAATTTAAATTACACAAAGTCGAAGATCGCATTCATATTTTAGAAGGCCGCATTGCGGTGTTACTAAATATCGATCAGGTGATTGCGCTCATTCGTGAATCAGATGAGCCCAAACCTGCTTTAATCAAAGCGTTTCATTTAACTGAACGACAAGCAGAAGATATTTTAGAAATTCGGTTGCGCCAATTGGCCCGCTTAGAATCCATCAAAATAGAACAAGAGTTAGCTGAGTTACGTACTGAACAATCTACGCTGCAGGATCTTTTGCAACACCCTGCATCCATGAAACGTAAAATTATTAAAGAAATTGAAGCAGATCAAAAACAATTTGGTGACGCACGCCGCACCTTAATTGAAGAAGCTGAAAAAGCGGTGCTTGAGCAAAAAATCATTGATGAGCCAGTAACCGTGGTGATTTCTCAAAAAGGGTGGCTACGTGTACGCACTGGTCATGAGCATGATGCGAGCCAATTTAGTTTTAAAACTGGCGACACGCTACATGCAACTTTTGAGTGCAGAAGTATCGATACCTTACTGGCATTCGGCTCGAATGGACGCATTTATTCGGTTCCTGTTTCCGCGCTGCCCGGTGCGCGTGGTGATGGCGCCCCGATCACTAGCTTTATTAGCTTAGCGAGTGGATCACATATCGTGGATTATTTCGCAGGTGAACCCGAAACGAAGCTACTGCTGGCAAGTGCCAACGGCATGGGCTTAACTGCCAGTGCTAACGATATGGCGAGCCGTATCAAAGCTGGTAAAGCATTTATGAATTTGGACGATGGGGATCAATTAATCACCCCTAGTATCATCACTCCTCACAGTAACGCAGTCGCCTGTTTATCGGAGCAAGGTCGATTATTAATTTTTGGCTTAAATGAATGTAAGCATTTAGCCAGTGGGGGTAAAGGAGTAAAATTGATGGAATTGGATAGCGGTGAAAAGCTATTGGCCGTTCAAGTTATTTCGGAAAATGGATTGATCATTACGGGAGTAGGACGAGGCTCTAAATTACAAGAAATCTCTCTATCAGCCAAAGATTTGGCGGGGAATATTGGAAAACGGGCGCGTAAGGGGCGGTTAATTCCGGTCAAATTGAAACCGCCGATTGGGTTGAAGGTCGGCAAATAAATTGTTAAGCGGCTACCCTGCAAAGGCGCATGCCGTTCCCTCTCCCTCCGGGAGAGGGTGCCCGTTAGGGCGGGAGAGGGAACCCCCGGTGGTTATTTAACCAAAAGTCCCCCCTCTCCCCTGCCCCTCTCCCTCGAGGGGAGAGGGGTTCTTTATTTATTCCGGAAAGCGATGCGTGTCTACGAGGGAATGAAGCTCCTCATACCCACCTAAACCGCTTGACAGCTAACACAAAAAAGATCGCGGTCCACCCAACCAATAATATCAATGACGGACCTTGACTAAACAAACTAGCCCCATCATTAAATACGGCTCGTAATGTTTTTATTAAGGGAGTTAACGGTAAATAGTCAGCACCGCGTTGCAACCAGGTTGGTGCAGCATCTAATGAAAAATAAACTCCTGAGATCATCATTAATGGTAACACCACAATATTAGCTATGCCTCCGTATCCCTCGATGTTACGTGCAAAACTAGCTAACAAATACCCTAAACTTGCAAAGCAAGCAGCGCCTAACATGGCTAGCAACAATAAACTTAAATAGCTGCCCTGATTGTGGGTATGAAATAAAAAGGCCCCTACTAACATCACTAAAATCGACGATACAATTACCATGACGATACGTGAACTTAATTGTGCAGCGAGATACACATAGCGAGGCAGTGGTGTGGTTGCAAGACGCTTATAGCCACCTTTGGCACGCATGGTAACGTCTACCATGCCAACCGAGAATACCCCCATCATTAACAAATTAAGTCCTAATAGTCCGGGTAATAAATATTCAACATACGACCTGTCATGGTCAGCATCTGTGCTCATTGTAATTACTGGAACCCGAACTACCTCCATCACACCAAACGCGCGCACTTGATTCATCAATACCGCTTGCTGTACTAAACTAGCAATCAACATACCTTGTTCTTTCATGCTAGAATTTACTCGCAAACTGTAATGTCCATTCTGGTATTCCAACAAAGCCGGCAACTTGCCGTCATTCCACCTTAACTCCGCTTGTTCTGGTGGCAACACTTCGACTGTTAGCCCAACTTCATCCAACGCTTGTCTTAATTTCACATCCTCGGGGGAGCTAAGCTGCACCTGTGACCAGATTAATTTTGGCTTGGTATCTGGCGCTGTGCCAAATAATAATCCTAGACCTATTAGTAATAGAATCGGAAAAGCGATCAGCCAAAATACTGCTTCCGGAAAACGCATATAGATTTTGAGCGACATGAATAGTTGGTTAATGAATATGCGAATGGTTGTCATTTTTTTCCTTAAAATTGGACCACAAACCCTTAATAATGATGGCTTCGCCATAGGGTTACCATACTGGATCCCCGCTTTCGCGGGGATGACGTGCCAAGTTTACAAATAGTTGGCGAAACCTCATTAATCCCTTAAACTACGCCCAGTGTGATGTAAAAACACATCTTCCAAGCTAGCACGTCGTACATGGAGATGTTCCATGGGTAAGTTGGCGGCCTCCACCTGTGCCAATAGTTGTTGCAGATCACGTTTTGGGTCAGTGAGTGGGACGATCCAATGTTGGCCCTTCACTTCGATTGGTTGACTAAATACCGGAGCATTAGGTGCATTGCCCTGAAACTCTATTTCTGCATAACTTGCTTGCTGCAGGCTCGCAATTAATTCACGCGGTGTTCCAAGTTGTAAAATCTGACCGTGGTCCATAATACCAATCCGGTCACACAACACTTCCGCTTCATCCATGTAGTGGGTCGTCAACATCACGGTGCGACCTTCTGCTTTGAGTTGTCGTATTAACTCCCACAGGCGTTGCCTTGCTTGCGGATCCAATCCTGTGGTGGGTTCATCCAAAAAAACTAATTCGGGTTGGCTTACTATCGCCAGTGCAAATGCCAATCGTTGACGTTGTCCACCACTTAATGTGCTTTGAAGCGCATTGGCCTTGTCCTCAAGTTGCACCAAGCCGAGTAATTCATCGGGCTTAGCCGACTTGGCATAATAACTACCGAACAACTCAAGAACCTCACGCACCTTGATTTTATCATCGAGCTCGGTACTCTGAAATTGCACACCTATCCGTTGCCGAATTTGTTTGCCATGGTGGCGCCAATCCAGGCCAAGAACACGAATGTCGCCCGAATTGGGTTGTTGTAAGCCCTCTAGCATTTCAAGCGTGGTGGTTTTTCCAGCACCATTTGGACCTAGCAACCCAAAAATTTCACCACGCTGCACTTGCAAACTTAAACCACGCACCGCATGCACATCTGCAAAATGTTTATGCAGTCCATTTGCTTCAATTGCCAACTGATCCATCTCTTATTCCTTTACAACACTTTCAAATTTCTTCGTACAACGGCAACGTCAAAAATTCAGCAAAATGGTTTGAGGTCGACATTTGTTCCATAATCTTTGCCGCACGATCATAGCTGACACCCGTTCCAACTACCGCTTTTACTTTTGCCAACTCTTCTGGAATCATTGCTTGTACCATTTGTGCTGTCACTTTCCGTCCATCTTCTAACACACCTTTGGGGGAATGAATCCATTGCCAAACTTGAGAACGACTAATTTCCGCAGTGGCCGCATCTTCCATTAAATTGTGGATGGGAACACAGCCATTTCCAGTCAACCATGCTCCTAAATAATGGATACCCACATTGATGTTATAGCGCAAGCCCGCCTCGGTAATGGGTGCCTCGGGCTGAAAATTAAGTAGATCAGCAGCAGCAACGTTCACATCAGGTCGCTGCTTGCTGAATTGGTTCGGGTTGTCGCCTAATACTTTTTTAAATTCGTTCATTGCTAAATCCACTAAACCCGGATGCGCAACCCACCCACCATCGTATCCATCTGCTGCGTCCCGTGCTTTATCAGTACGTACGCCATCCATGGCGATCTCATTTTTTGCTGGATCATTTTTAATCGGAATTAAAGCTGCCATGCCGCCAATCGCCGGTGCACCGCGTTTGTGACAAGTTTTTAATAGTAACAAAGCGTAGGCGCGCATAAACGGTGCAGTCATCGTGACCTTAGCGCGATCGGCTAAACAAAAATTTTTATCATTTTTAAATTTTTTGATGCACGAGAAAATATAATCCCATCGACCTGCATTGAGTCCTGCGCTATGCTCCCGCAACTCATATAAAATTTCGTCCATCTCAAATGCAGCTAGGATAGTTTCGATTAATACGGTGGCTTTAATAGAACCTTGTGGGATTCCCAACTCATTTTGGGTCATCACAAAAATATCATTCCATAGTCGCGCTTCCAAATGCGATTCCATTTTGGGTAAATAAAAATAGGGGCCGGCCCCACGAGCTAACTGCTCTTTAGCGTTGTGCACCATAAATAATGCAAAATCAAAGATTCCACCAGAGATTCGTTTGCCATCGACTAACACATGCTTTTCATCTAAATGCCATCCACGGGGGCGCACCACTAAAGTCGCCGTTGTGTCATTGAGTTGGTATACTTTTTCGCCCTGCTCCAGGCTGATGGTTTTACGCACCGCATCCCGCAAATTTAACTGGCCACGAATTTGATTATCCCAATTTGGCGTATTGGAATCTTCAAAGTCAGTCATGTAACTATCCGCACCTGAATTTAAAGCATTGATCACCATCTTACGTTCAACTGGACCGGTAATCTCGACCCGACGGCATTGCAATGCTTTAGGAATCGGCGCAATGGTCCAATTGCCGTCACGAATATGAGCGGTTTGGGGCAAAAAATCCGGCCGTTCACCCATATCCATGCGCTCTGCGCGTACTGTACGTGCAGCTAATAATTGTTGACGTCGAGGCTCAAAAGTGCGGGTCAATTTGACGATTAGGGCCAATGCTTCTGGGGTAAAAATGGACAAGAATTCTGGTTTAATCTCGCCGGTAATTTGCATACCAGGGGGCAGTGAAATATGAGACATATGTACTTCTCCTGACTGAGTGTGCTGCGAAAGGAAATCAAAGGCCATGACTTTATCATTTTCTTTAACCCTATCCAATATCATACTGAGGTCTGCATGTTGGGCTGATAGAGCGTTAGCCCAACCTACGAAGCATTTGCCTAGCCTCATCGATTCCAGCAACTGCGAAAAAAAATCCCCGCATATGCGGGGATTTAAACAAAATCAAATATAGACCTGAGTTTAAGCAGGTTGAATATTTGAAGCTTGTTTTCCTTTTGGGCCGGTAATAACTTCAAAAGTAACCCGTTGAGCTTCTTTTAAAGTTTTAAACCCTGTCGATTGGATAGCTGAAAAATGCGCAAATAAATCTTCGCCACCTTCATCTGGAGTAATGAATCCAAAACCTTTTGCATCATTAAACCATTTTACAGTACCTGTAGCCATTAGAATTTCCTATATCAGTTAGATGGGCAAACTGCCCGCAAATCATACGTTTAACTCATACGTTTAACCGTATTAACCTCGTTTCAACCAAGTAAGAATAACAGACTCAAACTGATACTGCACCACTAGCTCGAATTTCAACGATGACCGTGATTATACTGCACCACAATTTGCTTATGCCAAATAATTTGGTATTTTTACACTAATATTTTCTATTTACTGTCACAAACGCAACAGTTGTTGGATCGCAATTAATTCTTCGCGGAAAAATCCAGTTTCAGATCCAGATGAAATTATAGTTGGGCCATCCTTTAGTTCCTGTAATCCCATTACTCCCACCGTTTCTTTTAATGTGGTCAGCTCCCCATTAGACCGGTCATCTAGTCGATTTCGTGCACCGCTAATAGTGAAACCCTGTTCATACAACAACTCGCGGATTCTCCGGATCAAAAGGACTTCATGATGTTGATAATAACGACGATTCCCGCGGCGCTTGACCGGTTTTAACTGAGAAAATTCTTGTTCCCAGTAACGTAATACATGCGCTTTCACACCACATAAATCACTCACTTCACCAATCGTGAAATAACGCTTCGCGGGAATGGCTGGCAACACAATAGGGGTGGGTTTATGTACTTCGCTCATTACAGTATCCAATTCCTTTATTGCCTATTTCCCAAAACAGGTCTTGCTAGGTCAGTTTGGGATTACTTAATACCACCGGGCATAGGCTCGACCTGGCTCTTCACTTTTTGACTGGCATGGAAAGTGACCACGCGCCGCGCTGAGATCATGATTTCCTCCCCAGTTTTAGGATTTCTGCCGGGCCGCGGTGGTTTGTCCCGCAGCTGAAAATTGCCAAAACCAGACAATTTTACTTCTTCGCCACATTCCAACGCATAAGCGATCTCTTCAAAAAAAGTATCCACCATATCCTTGGCTTCACGCTTATTTAAGCCAACTTGCTCAAATAATAGTTCAACCAATTCTGCTTTGGTTAAAGTCATTGCTTGCTCGCTAGCGGGAGTAGATTCTGCCGACCTCGCCTGACCAGTTTGATAATCCAGATCCGATTCTTGCTTTGTATTAGTCGAAATTTCATCACCCATTTGATTATTTGAATCATATCCCTAACTAAATAAATGACCAGTGCGTGGTTCATAAGTAGACTCCAGCCGGTCTCAATTGCCCAAGTTGAGCTCATGAGAACCCTGACTTCGTCATTCCCGCCCCCGACTAAAGCACTCGAGGGCAGGCTCCAGCGGGGATGACGGGTTCAAGGTTCATGGGTTGGGGACTATGATCGCAATCTAGCACCACAATTAACTTGAACCGCGGACAATAATGCAGCCATGGCAGCTTCAATTGCTGCATCATCTAACGTGGACTGAGTATCTTGTAAGGTACACCGAAATGCAAGGCTTTTTTCATCTTGCTGGAGACCTTTTCCTCGATATTGATCAAATAAAACAATACTCTGTACCACTTGGCAAACAGGATTTGATTTGCACTCCTCCATAAACACATCTAACATTTGTTGTACAGTGACCATTTGATTAACCAATACCGCCAAATCACGAGTCACTGTTTGGAATTTTGCAATTTCTTGATAAACAGGTACCGGCACAGACTGCACAGCACTAGCATCTAACTCAAACACCACTGGCGCTGATGGCAAATCATAAGCTTGTAATAACGCCGGATGCAGCTCGCCCACCATTCCTACCACTCTGCCCTCACATTCAATTTGAGCTGCTCGCCCTGGATGCAGCGTAGGCTGCTCCAGCCTGCTAAAGCGTAGAGCGCGTGGCATAAATAGGGCTTCAATATCAGCCTTTACATCAAAAAAATCAACCGGATGGACAGGTTGTCCCCATTGTTCTTCCACCTGTGGGCCATAAGCTAATCCGGCTAATTTTTTTTCCTCTCTTAATCCAAGTACAGACAAATCACCCTCTTTGCATGTTTGATCACGTAGATAAACCGGGGCAATTTCGAAAATACGTACCCGGTCGATTTTACGATTTAAGTTGTAACGCACGTTCGCGACCAAACTAGCAATCAAACTAGTACGCATCACACTCATATGACTAGCAATCGGGTTTTGAACCTTGATCGGATACATATTATTGACAAAGTCAGCTTCCCAGCTGGCATCCACGAAACTGTAATTCACCACTTCTTGATAATCCAATTCGGCCATAAACCGACGTACTCTAAATAACGAGCGAACATTCTCTGGCAGCGCACGCATGTTGGATACTGCAGTCGGTGGCAAAGCGGGTATTTTGTCAAAACCATAAACCCGAGCAACCTCTTCAATCAAATCTTCTTCAATTTCGATATCAAAACGATAGGAAGGAGGCGTCACCAAAAAACCATCTGGCTTAGTGCTAAATGATAAATTTAACCGCGCTAAAATATCAGCAATTTGCGCCTCCGTAACAGTTACACCAAGCACCTTAGCAACACGTGCGGTACGTAACTTTACCGGGGCACAGGTCGGTAGATTAATAATTTGATCGTCAATCGGGCCAGCTGCACCACCACAAATACTGATGATAAGTTCCGTGATGCGTTCGATACAAGTTACCGTCATTCCAAAATCAACACCTCGCTCAAATCGGTGGGCGGCATCAGTTGAAAAGTTAAAACGGCGTGCCCTACCTTGGATTGCATGTGGCCACCAAAAAGCAGCTTCCAGATAGATATGGTTCGTTTCCAAGCTGACTGCGGTAGCATCTCCACCCATAATACCCGCCAACGATTCCAAAATGGGATTGGCGTCGGTGGTAGCGATCACACCGACTTGCGAATCAACATGCACTGTACTGCCGTTTAATAATTTAATCGACTCACCCGCTTTACCCCAGCGTACCTCTACCCCACCGCTAAGTTTATCTAAATCAAACACATGGCTTGGTTGACCTAACTCCAACATCACGTAATTCGAAATATCGACCAAAGCAGAAATAGGTCGTTGACCAGCGCGTTCTAAGCATTGCTTGATCCAATTTGGTGTTGCTACCTTAGCATTGACGCCACGTATGACACGGCCAGCAAAACGACCACACAAATCCGGAGTGGATACTTTTACCGGTAACCTTTCGTCAATGGTGACCGCCACTGGTTGAATGTTGGGCATCTGCAAAGGTGCCCCAGTCAACGCCGCAACTTCGCGTGCCACACCAAGCAATGACAAACAATCTGCACGATTGGGAGTTAACTTAAGAGTAAATTTCTGGTCATCTAAATCCAAATATTGTCGGATCGACATTCCAACTGGCGCATCGCTTGGTAAATCGATTATTCCACCACCTTCTTCTGAAATTTTTAATTCGCGTGCCGAACACAACATGCCCTGCGAAATCACACCCCGTAATTCGCCTTGCTTAATGTTAATTGGTTTTCCATCTGCACCGGGAGGCAACACAGCGCCTACTTTTGCGCACGCTACTTTCATGCTGGGATGCACATTTGCCGCACCACATACAATCGTTAACTGTTCGCCGGAACCGACATCAACTTGGCACACCCGCAAACGGTCGGCGTTAGGGTGCTGTAGCACCGAGATCACTTGTGCCACCACCACGTTACTAAACGGCGGCGCAACGGTTTCAGTGTGTTCAACTTCCAAACCTGACATCGTGAGTAAATGCGCCAAAGCGGTGGAATCCATTGCTGGATTCACCATGGTGCGCAGCCATTTTTCAGAAAATTGCATGATTAAAACCGTTTTGTCTTTAATGATAGGTTGCCCTCACGACCCCCCGACTCCGTCATTCCCGCGAAAGCGGGGATGACGGGTTCGAGGTTCATAGAGCACAATTTTTTTTAAATTAATTAAACTGCTTCAAAAACCGCAAGTCGCCTTCATAAAATAATCGCAAATCATCGATTCCATAACGCAGCATCGTCAGGCGTTCAATTCCGGAACCAAAAGCAAAACCAATATATTTTTCCGGATCCAGTCCCATATTTTGCACTACCCGGGGATGTACTTGTCCCGCCCCAGACACCTCTAGCCACCGCCCTTGCAATGGACCAGTTACAAATGCGATATCAATTTCTGCTGAAGGTTCGGTAAACGGAAAATAAGATGGACGAAAACGTACTTGTAAATCATCGGTTTCAAAAAATGCTTTAACAAAATTTAAGTAGACCCCTTTTAAATCCGCAAAACTAATATCTTCGGCAATCCACAAACCTTCTACTTGGTGAAACATCGGCGAATGGGTCGCGTCACTATCAACACGGTAAGTCCGACCTGGCGCAATCACTTTAATTGGCGCTTGATTCATGCGTGCATAACGAATTTGCATTGGACTGGTATGAGTGCGCAATAACAACGGTTTGCCGCTACCGTCAAGATCCTCAACATAAAAAGTGTCTTGCATCGAACGTGCAGGGTGGTTTTCAGGACTATTCAATGCCGTAAAGTTATTCCAATCGGTTTCAATCTCCGGACCATCGGCTACATCAAAACCGATCGAACGAAAAATTTCTTCGATGCGTTCCCAGGCGCGCATAATAGGGTGTACTCCTCCTATCCCTCGCCCACGACCTGGCAAGGTCACATCAATCGCCTCTGCCTTTAACCGCGCCTGCATCTGGTCATTAGCAAACTGTTGGCGACGCACCATGAGCAACTCTTCAATCTGGGCTTTAATGGTGTTGATGATGGCACCTTGAGCTTTACGTTCATCCGGGCCGAGTTTAGCCAAACCTTTCATTAATTCGGTGATTTGTCCGGTTTTACCCAGATACTTTGCCTTCGCGTTTTCTAACGCGGCGGCATCTTCAGCAACAGAGAATTCTGTCTCGGCTTGGGTGACTAAGTAATCTAGAGGATTCATGTCCAACTTTATAGGTTTAAGTTGCTTCTAAGCTAATCTCGCAGCCCAATAACGGCTCTACCAAATAAAACAGGGCAAAGCTTTATCTTTGCCCTGCCATTTTATACAACTAAACTATGCTGACTACAATCAGGCAGCCAGTCTAGCTTTGACCTGATTCACAATAGCAGCAAATGCTGGCTTGTCCATTACCGCCATATCTGCTAATACCTTACGATCCAGCGCGATTGATGCTTTTTTGAGACCATTCATAAATACGCTATAGGTCAAGCCATGTGTACGGGATGCCGCATTAATGCGGGTAATCCATAGAGCACGGAAGACGCGTTTCTTATTACGACGATCGCGATAGGCATATTGCCCTGCTCGCATCACCGCTTGCTTGGCTACACGATAAACTTTACTACGACGACCGCGGTAACCCTTGGCTAATTTCAGAACTTTTTTATGACGGGCACGAGCTGTAACCCCACGTTTTACTCTAGGCATAATAACTCCTTTACATTGAGATTGGGGTTACGCAGTTGGCATCATACGCATCACTGATGACACATCAGATGCATTAACGATTCCAATGCCACGCAATTGGCGTTTGTTCTTGGTGGTTTTTTTGGTGAGAATATGGCGCTTAAACGCATGACCACATTTGACCGTTCCACCGGGACGAACGCGAAAGCGTTTTTTGGCGGAACTTTTAGTTTTCATCTTTGACATAACTCTACTACCGGTTTAGGGTAGTTCCTTTTTTACGTAATTGTAGGTGGTAACAATTGCATTACTCTTGGATGCCTACTCTTACTTATAATAGTTTGGCTAGGC
>Ga0207143_1075_pt1 | contig 12844 bp, 9 predicted proteins | sample Alteio_BWMinHeat_3_FD_153566 | JGI IMG/M metagenome (GOLD analysis project Ga0207143, IMG submission 153566) | Enriched cells from forest soil in Barre Woods Harvard Forest LTER site, Petersham, Massachusetts, United States -... | ecosystem: Environmental > Terrestrial > Soil > Temperate forest >... | reverse complement strand
ATAATGCTGCTGGCCCCATGTATTCATCCGGGTTCCACCAATAAGAGGGACACGAGGTGGTACAGCAAGCACATAAAATACATTCGTAAAGACCATCCAGTTTCGCGCGTTCTTCTGGCGATTGCAGACGTTCAGTCGCTGGCGGTGGTGTATCATTTTGTAAATAAGGTTTGCCTTTTTCGTATTGTTCGTAAAATTGCGTCATATCAACGACAAGATCACGAATCACTGGTAAACCTGGTAGCGGACGAATAATGATAGGCTCACTCAACGAAGACAAGTGCGTGGTGCAAGCCAGACGGTTTTTGCCGTTAATATTAACGCCATCTGATCCACACACACCTTCACGGCATGAGCGGCGCACGGTGAGTGTTTCATCGACATTGTTTTTAATGTGCAAGATAACGTCGAGCACCATATTCAAGCCATGCTCTTTAATATCTATATCGTAATCCTGCATGTAGGGCTTTGCATCAGCTTCCGGATTATAGCGATAAATTGAAAAACGCATGTTTATGCCCTCTTCTATTCAGTTAAATTTTCTTCACGTTCACGCAAGGCGATTGGCGGCATTCCTTCCGGCGTCATGTTGACCGGACGGTAAGAAATCTCGCCATCTTCAAAATACAAAGTATGTTTCAGCCAATTTTTATCATCCCGTTTCGGGAAATCGTAACGCGCATGTGCGCCACGGCTTTCGGTACGCACGTTAGCAAGATTGGCTGTTGCGAGCGCTGTTGCCATTAAATTATCTAGCTCTAATGCTTCAATGCGCGCGGTGTTAAACGTTTTGCTCTTGTCTGTAATAGCTGCGTATTTGAGGCGATCACGTAATTCGTCCAGCTTCATAAAACCATTCTTCATGTGTTCTGCTGCGCGGAACACACCAAAATCATCTTGCATGACTTTTTGCAGCGCGGTGCGAATATCATTGACGGATTCGCCTTTGTTATTACCATCCCAGCGATACAGGCGCGATAGTGCTTGCTCAATTTCACTGGAATCTGCTTCGCTAAAATGCAAGCCTTGTTCTATGCTTTCTTTTGCATGCAAGCCGGCTGCACGACCAAATACCACTAGATCAAGCAATGAATTAGCACCCAGTCGATTTGCACCATGCACAGAGACGCAAGCGCATTCGCCGACGGCATACAAGCCATCAACAATCTGGTCATCACCTTTTTCAGTGAGTGTTAACACCTGGCCGTGGTAATTCGTAGGAATACCGCCCATTAAATAATGGCAAGTGGGAACGACTGGAATAGGATCTTTCACGGGATCAACACCTGCGAAAGTCATCGCTAATTCACGAATACCTGGCAAGCGGGTTTTAATTAATTCTTCACCCAGGTGATCAGCTTTCAATAACACATAATCACCTTTTGGACCCGCACCACGACCTTCACGAATTTCAATCGCTGCACAACGCGACACAATATCACGACAAGACAAATCTTTCAGATGCGGCGCATAGCGTTCCATGAAACGCTCGCCATTTTTATTAATCAGGTAACCACCTTCACCACGCACACTTTCGCTAATCAGTGAGCCAGAGCCATAAATGCCGGTTGGGTGGAATTGCCAAAATTCCATATCTTGCAGTGGTAAGCCAACACGTAGCGCCATACCAAAACCATCGCCCGTGTTAATGTGTGCATTAGTGGTTGATGCATAAATGCGTCCAGCGCCGCCAGTAGCGAGAATAGTTGCACGTGTTTTGAAAAACACGACTTCGCCTGTTTCAATACAAATTGCTGTAACGCCTGCAATGCCGCTTTTGGTTCTTACCAGATCGAGCGCAAACCATTCATTGAAAAATTGTGTTTTTGCCGCAATGTTGCGTTGATAAAGCGTGTGCAACATAGCATGACCAGTACGGTCAGCGGCACAAGCTGTGCGGTGCGCTTGTTCTTTACCATAATCACGTGTCGCGCCACCGAAGGCGCGCTGGTAAATCTTGCCATCATCTAAACGTGAAAATGGCAGCCCCATATGTTCCAATTCATAAATTGATTGCGGCGCATTCTTACACATGTACTCAATCGCATCCTGATCGCCGAGAAAATCTGAACCAACCACCGTATCGTACATGTGCCAGCGCCAATCATCGGGCTCAATATTACCTAAAGCAGCATTAATACCACCTTGTGCTGATACGGTATGTGAACGGGTAGGAAACACTTTGGAAATCACGGCAACATTCAAACCTGTCTGGGCAAGCTCAATGGCTGAGCGCAAACCTGCGCCGCCACCACCTACAATCACTGCATCAAACGTATGTGTAGCAACATTCATCGCTTAAACACTCCATAAAATCATTAACGCCCAGAAAAAACAGGCAGCCAACATAAAAAACATTAAGACATTTAAAATACAGCGCATCACAAACCACTTCACATAGTCGGTGAAGATAGTCCACATACCTATCCAGGCATGAAACAAGATGCACAATAAAAATAATAATGTCGCCACTTTCATCCCTACTTGTGAAAACAAGCCATGCCATTCGGCAAAGGACATATGTGGATTAAGTAAGATAAAACCGATGAGGCCAATACTGTAAATGGCCATGTAAATAGCGGACACGCGCTGCACTATCCAATCACGCAAACCTTGATGCGAAACACTTAATACTGACTTCACCATATCCAGATACCTGCTGCGACAATCAATAAAAGGGAGATAATGATCGCCAACATTGCTGTTATGCGACCGGCTTTGAGGGTATCACCTATGTGAATGTCGGAAAGTAAATGTCGGATACCCGCCACTAAGTGATAAAAAAACGGTATAAAAAATAACCAGAATATAAGCTTCACTGTCAGCATTCCCGACCAGTCTTGCAACTTTTCAAAACCAGAAACAGTGAGTGATTCGCTAAAACCCCAGATGATCACTGGGATGAGAATAAATAGACAGGCACCCGAGATGCGGTGCATTAATGATACAATAGCAGGCAACGGAAACTTGATCGTAAACAGATCAAGATTCTTAGGTCTAGGATTTCGCACGGTTTCATCTTCCTTATTATAAAATGTTAAAACCAAAGCGTATGTGATTATATTATTGGCACTCTAGTAAAGCAAACATAACCTGTGTCATCATAGGCAAAACAACAGCGGAGACTTGCGTAACATGGCCAAGCGAAAGGCAAAATTAATAATCGACGATCAAACCATAGAATTTGACATCCTTTCCGGCACCCTAGGCCCTGACGCGATTGATATTGGATCACTTTTTAAACACGATCACTTCACTCTTGACCTGGGATTCAATTCCACCGCCGCTTGTGAGTCCAAAATCACTTATATTGATGGCGACAAAGGCACATTGCTTTATCGTGGCTACCCTATCGAACAATTAGCCAAGCAATCCAGCTTTCTGGAAGTCAGCTACCTGCTGCTAAATGGCGAGCTGCCAAATAAGCAGCAATACGATGCATTTTGTAACGATATTATGCATCACACAATGGTGCACGAGCAGATACGCAACTTCTTTAATGGCTTCCGCCGTGATGCACACCCAATGGCGATTATGGTGGGCGTGGTGGGCGCTTTGTCCGCGTTTTATCACGATACGCTGGATATTATGAATCCGGAACACCGTGCCATTTCTGCCCTGCGCCTGATTGCTAAAATGCCGACGATCGCTGCGATGTGCTACAAATATTCCATCGGTCAACCCTTCATGCCGCCGAAAAACCAATTATCGTATGCGGAAAATTTCTTGCACATGATGTTTGGCACGCCTTGTGAAGAAACCAAACCTAACCCTGTGTTAGCTCGCGCCCTCGATAAAATTTTTATCTTGCATGCTGATCACGAGCAAAATGCTTCGACATCCACTGTCAGATTGGCAGGATCGACGGGTGCTAATCCTTTTGCTTGTATTTCTGCGGGTATTGGCGCGTTGTGGGGGCCAGCACATGGCGGCGCAAATGAAGCTGTTTTAAACATGCTGCATGAAATTGGCGATGCTGCAAATATTCCGCGTTACATTGCACGCGCGAAAGATCCAAAAAGCACTTTTCGTCTAATGGGCTTTGGTCATCGCGTCTATAAAAATTACGATCCACGCGCAAAAGTAATGCGCGAAACCTGTCACGAAGTGTTAGAAGCTGTTGGTGCAGGTGATACACCTATCTTCAAGCTCGCGATGGAATTAGAACGAATTGCGCTACAGGATGAATATTTTATTCAAAAGAAACTTTATCCCAACGTAGACTTTTACTCTGGCATTACATTAAGCGCTATCGGTATTCCTACAAACATGTTCACTGTCATCTTCGCCCTCGCCCGTACTGTTGGCTGGGTTGCGCAATGGAACGAAATGATTAGCAATCCCTATCGACTTGGTCGTCCGCGACAGTTATATACAGGTCATAAAGAACGCGACTATCTCAAAATGGATAAGCGTTAAGTACAACAGCGATTTAAAAAGGCAGTCACGCCTACGGCGAGAATCACATCATTTTTGCCGCCCACTATCGTGTAAAGATCACGCGCTTCCAGTCGTAACGCGACTACCTCATTTGCAAATATATGCGCGCCTATGCCCGCATTAATATTGCCTTCGTTATCTGCATCAGGACCATTGTTGCTTAAGTGCATTGCACCCACACCTGCGAGCACAAAGGGTTCTATGCGCTGAAAACAAGGTGTGAAATGGTAAACGCCATCCACAGCGACTATCGTGCCACGGATGTTCGCATCATAATTTGAATTACGTCGCGAATAGCTGGTGAACGTGCCAGCCATGCCTTCTATTCCCCAGTGATTGGTAAAATTGTAACCAACAATTCCATAACCTACAGCCGTATTTTGCAGATGCCGCTTGGGGGCGAAATATTCATAACCACCATCAAGAGATAAAATGACTGAGTTTGCTTTTGTGGTTGCGTATGACGCAGTGGCAGTTGTAAAAGTGATGAGAGCAACGCCTAAAAATAACAACTTCTTCATAACATTCCTTATCAGCGCTCATGCAAGATTTGTTGAAAATTAACAGGTTTTGCGGTAAAAGGACAGTAGTAGTATTTGTGTATTTTAAGAGCTTTTTATTGATTATGATTGTTTTTTGATCAGTTTTAACTTATTATAAAGAATATAAAGAATATTGAGGTAGTGATAGATGGCTGGTGGTCGAATAGTTAGCATTCGCGGTGATAGATTTAGTCTTGATAAATCAAGCACTCCTCGAAAATTACAATTTCATTATTACCTGTTTATCGATGCCTTGATTCGTGGAAAAGTAAAAGAAGCGTATGCGCGTCTTAAACTAATTATGAAGTTTTTTGACCCATACGATAGCCCAAGAAAACCGTGGGAATTTGAAAAAACTTTACCTCTCTTACCTGTCTGGAAAGAACTCACCGAAGCTGAACAAAATGCCTGCGTACATATTAAAAGAAAAGCGCGTCTATTTATTCTAGTGTTTGTTGATATACCCGGATGCGATTTTTATAAAATTACAGATCGCGAGAAAAGACTAGCTGATATAAAAACCTTTTTAAATGACATCCCGGATCCATGTGAAAGAGAGCAATGCAGAAAAATTGTTGAAATTGTAGATGGTATTCTTTCCTTACCAGAATACAAAGAAACAACACAAGATGAAAAGTTACACTTGCTTAGTGTCGTCGCTAAATCAGAGTTACTTTTTCTCCATTTTTACGGAGATTTTCTCGATGGCTTGAAAAGGTTGTTGCCGCCACTAGTAAAAACTAGTTATCCCTATACTGAAGACGTTGCTGCGCTAGAGAAAGAATTATCCAGAAAGGAAATTATACAGATCTCAACCCATCATCACGAAAAATACATTGACGGCCTGGATTTTATAATGGCTCTATGGAATTACAGAAAAGTAATCCCTGAGCATGATTATATAAAAGTCATTTATAGTCTGATGGTCGTTATCTTTGAAAGAGTGCAAGTCAAGGATGTACTTAACTTACCCGTCATGGAAAAAAATATTTTTGTTCTGAATAAACTCCTCGCATTGGCAAGAGGAATGTTAGTGGCATTGAATGAGAGTGATAAATTCAAGCAGGAAACGCTTACTTATCACGATTTCATGCTGCACCAGCAACTATTACAACTCATTTTTGAAGTCTCGCTTTCTTTAACCGACACCAAAAAAAGAGCTGGTGGTAAATACAAAAATGATGACTCACTTAATTTAGTTGCATTTTCACTGTATCGAGATCACGCATATCAGTTTGAAAAATCTTGCCCACGAATAGCGATTACCTTTGCAAAAAGAGCGCTCAAATTAGCTAGAGCGATACCTGGTTTATATGATGAAGTGTCAAAATTATTATTTTTACTTGCAACGAAATATGGAAATATTGGTTTATTTAATAAGGCAATCACAACATATCAATTGCATATTGAGCATGCGGGAGAAAATAAAAATAAATCTGCAGACTCACTATTGGCTGAAGCCAGAAGAGTACGTGCGGGTCTTACAGGAATTTTGGGGGGCGATCTTGCTGGTGAGTTTGAGTTATTAAGAACTGATTTAGTCGATTATGAAGATGATTTACTATCAAGTCGCTTAGCGAGAACCACACCGCCCATTGTTACCCTGCCAAAAGTTTCTGATATTATTGAAAATGCAGTTTGCCAATTAGACAAAATGTTTGAACGATTTGGGAAAGATTATTTCCCATCACTTCAAAACCTCAATGATTTTATCATTTACATGATTTCACGTAGCCTTCATTCCAGAAAAAATGTGTTTCTACTAAAACAAGTTGATACGCCAGCGATTGTCGATCCAGGTGATTCATTAGTCAGCGCTTTGCAAGGAATTGGATTAATTGGAGCTGACCTCATGCTTGACGTTGCACGCGTTTCAAAGCTTGAGCTGGATGCGGAATTGAGAAAACTGATCTCCCTGGATGCCACCTGGGCTATTCATATTCCTATCATTAAAAAGCTACTCTTATTTGTCATCCGTTCAGGAAAAAATGTAAAAATAGAAAAAAAATACTTATTTAAAGTGCTTGGAATGCTAGATATATGTTTTCATAAATATCCAACAGCGTCTGATTTTAAAGAAGCATTGGCTGTTGGGCTTAGAAATGTCCACGTGTTGATATATTCTTACAGAAGATCAGATGCAAACATAACGGAAGTGCTGAAACAAAAAAGTTGGCTACCGCATACTGATGAAATAACTCGCATCATAACAGATCCCAGTTATGATCCAAATACAGTAGAGATAGGTATGCGAGATTTAGAAAGACGGATTTTAGCACCACTCGCAGCAGATTTATCTACCGCCATGCAACAAGACAGGGAATTTTATGATGACAACACAACAAAGTGGATCACTCGCTTTGTTGACAAATATAAAGCTTATCTACCTTATAAAAGTCAATTAAGAGCGTTAATAGCTAAAACTGTTATCAACCCAGATTTTGACCATAACGATCAAGCTTACCTGGAAAGAAGTATTGCGGGTAAAATTAAGCCACAAATAATGGATGATTTGCGTAGCTTATTTGAAGTCTCAGTATCAATAGATTCAACAGATCTTGAACGCAAACTTGCTTCTCTTGATCCAGCCTTAACAGCAAATGGTAATCTAGCTGTTATTAATGAAATGCTTACTACCTTCACAGGCGAATTTATTGCCAAAAAGAAATACGACAGCAAATTCCGTCTTACTACCTGGCTTAATCTCGAAACTATCATTAATAAATTACTGAAAAATGGTTGGCTGGTTCTGAAAGAATACGGTGATGAAAAAATTTGTGTACTCACACAAAGTTATAATCCTGATAGTAAGGAATTTGAAGACGAATTCATGGTACCTACAGCCGATCCTGATCTCAGCTTTAGTATTGCCCCTATCGTTAGAAGAATGATTGATGGAGCTTTAGCAAGACTTGAAGAGACTGCCACACAAACTAGTCTTCCTACTCTTGCCTTTAGGGCAATCCTTTGTATGCAGCCTTTCAACCGTGAAACTGAAACTTCAGCATTCATACGCAAGCTATCAAGAACCTGGTCTAGGTTGAATGCTACAGCCATTTATTCCAAGCATTCAGGTCCAGTTGTCTTTCCAGAATCACAAGATAGTCTACTGGCACGAGGTTCCTATCGCATTGATTTAAATCTTATAGCGCTCAGACCAGATTATGAAGTTGATGATTTACTTCCGTATCTAGAAGATGCCAATAATGAATTTCCTAAGCCGCTAGCAAAAGATCAATTAATTGTATTAGCAACATCAATCATAGGCATGCTAAAAGAAAAATATTTAAAAACAGAGGTAGCGAATGACGGCACTGGCATGCAATATGACGTTATAGTGTGTGATGAGCTAACAGCAATACTGTCCGATGATTGCAAGAATCCTGCGGAACTATTTGATAGATACCGCGCAAAACTTTTAGTTAACTTACAGAACGCAATTCCAGCTTCACTTAAATCTGCTGTCGATTTAACATCTCTCAATACTTATGTTGGTAATTTTTTATATGTTAGAAAGTCACAAGATTTAGGTTTTGTAGATAAACCAGATGCCACTGTCGATATTGATAATTTTTTGCATAATGCCGTTCTACTTGTTTCAGCTGTTGGTGATGCTTTTTATCCTTTTCGTCATCTATTTCAATCAAGTGATCTGGCAGCACAAGGAGCGACTCAATTATTGGTACACAGAACACCTTTCAAAAAATCTAAACCATTAAAGCAGTCATTTGATATTGCCAGAAAAATGTTTGTCAATTGTCACACAGCCAGTGATTATCGAGTAGCGGACAGGAAGTTTCGTGATTACATCGCTCAGATACTGAAATTGGATGAAATAGAATTAGCAACCAATATCTGTGGTCAAATGGGCAGAACCATGGCACGCACTTACCCTCCCCTCGCTTACAAATATTTTAAGATGGCGCAGGTGCAAGCAAGAAGTGTGCTTGATGATTTTGTATGTGAAACGGATGCCGCGCGTTTATTATTAACTCACTGTGTCGACTTTGAACGCATAAAAACTCTCGAATTGGCACCTCCATTTGATCTAAGTGGAGGTAAATATGAATCAGAAAACACGTTCCGTATTCCAACAAATTCGTTTTTAGCTGCTGATTTAGGTGAACACCCAGAGCATAACAAGCTGAAAGTCAGCTTTGAGTATATTTGGATGAGCATATTTAAGCTCTATCGTGATACCCTGTTATTTGATGCTCAAGATTCATCTGAAATAGCGCGTATATTCTCAAAATGCAATAAAATAGCAAAACGACTTAGAACATTACTTGATAATGTTTATACGGGTTTTGTTCGGCAGTATCATCATACTCCCCAAGGAAAATTTCCTTCAGCGAAACAAGAGGTTGTGTTTTTAGAATATCTCACCAGGGATGGCTTGGAGATTGAGGAACTTAGACGCCTCAATCCTGCTGCATTTAATATGTTATGTGAAGCACAATCTTATTGCATGAGCAATCATGAGGCATGGCGCTATGATGGACATCACATTCTCGAAACGTTAGTTTTAATAACCAATAAAGCAAAACATTCGCAACAACCCACCTCTTCTTCAGAAGATTTAATTAATTGGCAAAATGCGCACGCAAAGGAACTACATTCTCAATTTTATTTGTCGTTAAAAATAGATGAAAAAGTATTTCGTATTTCTGCCGTACCGTTTCTCTTCAAATCTTTATTGTGTACTGCAAGGTTAATGAACGCACTTTTGAGTAAGGGAGTGCAATTAAAAGATGAATTATCACTAGATCCAGAAATATTCGCCTGGGCGTTTCCTGCGGGTGAGATGAAATTCGCAGCGTCTGTGGAATGTGCCAAACCAGAGCCTAAAGATGGAAAAGCAAAACCACTTACGACAGCGATACAGCAAACATTAATACCACCACAACGAGTACCGGGTTCATTACCACCACAACCTTCATCACCGCAGTTATTATTAGCACCCACTAGACGCTGATGATACTGTCATCGATTGTGATCTACCCAGTAATAGAGAATATCATTGATGACAGCTTCAAATCGGTTCTTTTCAGTCACATCGTACATATAGACGAAAATAGTATCGTTGTCAGGAATTAAAAAAATCTGCTGTTCATAAGTGTTAGCGAAATAAGTGACATCCTGAGAAAATATAGTGAATACTTTTCCATCTGGCTTATTTTTTTTTAATTCTTGCACCAACACTGATAAGACTGGATGATGAATTCCAACTGCTGTTATTGTTGGAAATTGAGTTCTGGCGGCTAAATTTATATATATAATTTCGCCTAACAAATTTAATAGAATAATCGGATTTGGGTTAAATTCAGCGAACAATTTTAACCTGTGCTCTAGAGCATGTACACCCTTAGTTATACTATCCATTTGTTAGCGCCATCATTTTTTGTAACAAGGAATGAATTTTTTTCTCATCTAAAACAATATTAATATCACCTTTGACATTATCATGCTCATAAGCAAAAGCGATATTCAATACAGAGTTTTCTCCAATTGTATTTGATAGCATTGAGCGTATATGCTTAATGATGGCAGCTGACGTGTCATGCTCATAAGTGGCAGGACGATGCATCAATGATGCTATTAATAATGAATGTGAAAATGGTGTTAAAAAGTTACCTAAAACAATGTTAGCAAACTCCTTAAGCGCAGACTCTTCCACTTCAGTAATTTCATTTGTAAAACCTACAGCTCTAGAGAGCATTAAATCGCAAGTCGCTAAGGCTGACTTCTTTGACGACAACATTGAAGAGCCGCCTTTAATCCCGCTATCGATAGGTACGTAAAGACCAACAGTAGATTCGTTAAAGTGATTAGGAAGCTCTATGTTTTGAATGTTTTCAACTTTGATTGGCTTAATGTCTATTTTAAGTGGGGTTTTTAAAAATTTAGACATTGCTACAGCTGCTTTCATCGCAGATGCATGACATATTTCTTGTAGCATATTATTAAATTGCATTTGCAATCCCTCCTTCAACTGATCTATTTATTTTTCTTAATTGAAATAAATATGCTATATCTAAAATCAGAATTAATTGTCCAGATCCTATCAATGCCGCTCCTGAGAAATATTTATTGTCTTTTATGGTTCTATTCAAAGGTTTAATGATAATATCTTTCGTAGTAATTAGTTCATCAACGGCAATCCCTATGCGTTCACCACCCTTTTGTATAAGTATAACAGGTTGTTTATCTAACGTTGTATTTTGACTGACAAATAGATTATGTAAGCGAATAATAGGTATGTTATTGTTTTCAAAAATAATTGCTTCATCATTCATAAATCCTTTAAATCCTGCCGTATCTACCGTCAGTAATCGTTCTACAAATTCGGTAGGAATAGCATATATTTGTTCACCCACTGTTACTAAGAGTGTTTTAATGATAGCAAGTGTTAATGGAATTAATATAGTAAAAGTAGTATATTTTCCAGGAACGCTTTTAATTTCTATGCTACCACCTATAGACTCTATCTTTAGCTTAACGATAGATAACCCTAGCCCTCTGCCAGAGATTTCTGTTACTGATTTTGCTGTAGAAACACCGTTAAATATGCAATTTAATATTTCATCATCAGTAGCATCATGATTAATAATGTTATGCTTTAATGCATATCTTTTTATTTCCTCAATATTAATTCCCGAGCCATCATCTGAAACTTCGATTCTGGCAGATTCTTTTGTACGACTTACTCTTATCCAAATAGTTCCTTGTTCAGGTTTATTTAATTTTTTTCTGACATCTGGTGTTTCTAATCCGTGATCAATGGCATTACGTATTAAATGCGAAATTGCTTCGACAATTTCATTGATTAAAGATCGGTCTAATTCAATATCTGCACCTTCAATTTGCAAATCGACTTTTTTATTCTGTAGCTTAGCCAAATCTCGCACCATACGATCAAAACGATTAAAGACAAATGCAATCGGCACAAGCCTTACCTGCATCATATGATATTGTAAATCGGTAATTAAGCGGCCTAATGATTCAATTGCGGGCGCCAATTCAGGGTGGTCTATCTGTTCACGAATAGCTTCAAATTTCATTTTATTTACTAAAAATTCTTCAGCAAGATTCATCAGCATATCAAGTTGCTCAATCTTGACATCAATAGATTGAATTTTTTCAATAGCGTCTGATTCAAATCGTATAAGATCGTTGGCATTTGATGAATCCTGGCTTTTGTTATGTATTAATAAATCCTGTAATTTATTCACCAGAATTGAAGTATCTGTTTCACCTTCATCAACAGATATTTTTTTAATTATTAGTGTTAATTGATCAATGCCTTCAAAAAGAGAATCAGTACATTTCATTAAGGGTAGTTGATTGTGACGAACAGCATCGAGAACATCTTCGATAGCATGGCAAAGAGCCATGCTTTGATTATACCTCATCGTGGCAGATAAACTTTTCAAGGTGTGTACTGAGCGAAACAATTCGTGAAGTAATTTGGAATTATTATTATCTTTTTCCAATCCCACCAAAGCGTGATTCATAGTCTTTATATGAGATCTAGCCTCATTAAGATATGCCTCTTTATGCTTGTTAAGATCAAATGACATGGTGATACCTCAGCACGTCAACAATTATTCTATAATTTTCTTGATCGAATTGATTACTTCTGATGGTACAAATGGTTTTTGTATATAAAACATTACACCCAGGTTCTTGCAGGTATCCATTATATCAGCATGGCCAATGGATGAAATCATGATAATTTTACTTAAATCCATGAACTCATTAGCCTCCATGATAAATTCTATCCCCTCCATTTCGCTTTCTTGCATAACAATATCCAGTAGAACAACATCTGGATTTACCTTTTGTGCAATCGTAAGTGCGCT
>Ga0207143_1053_pt1 | contig 12882 bp, 15 predicted proteins | sample Alteio_BWMinHeat_3_FD_153566 | JGI IMG/M metagenome (GOLD analysis project Ga0207143, IMG submission 153566) | Enriched cells from forest soil in Barre Woods Harvard Forest LTER site, Petersham, Massachusetts, United States -... | ecosystem: Environmental > Terrestrial > Soil > Temperate forest >... | reverse complement strand
CGCGGATTTGCGAAGCAAAACCCGCGGCGCCATGATTTATCCCGCGGTAATTATGGTGGCTTTGTTTGTCATTGGCGTGGCCATGTCAATTTTTGTTTTGCCAGGACTGACTTCCATTTTCAAGCAATTTAGCGGCAGTTTGCCCATAACTACCCAAATAGTCATTAAGATTTCCGATTTCATGAGCGGGCACGCTGTGTTAGCTATGTTAATGATTTTGGGGTCGGCTGGCGGCTTGGTCGGGCTTTATCGTACTAAAACCGGCGGGCGTTATTTTGACATCATGCTAGTTCATTTTTATGTGATTAATGCTATAGTTAAAAAAATTAACCTGGCGCGTTTTGCCAGAATTTTGAGCTCGCTTTTAAAAAGCGGCATCCCGATTGTTCAAGGCCTGGAGGTCACAGCCGAATCCATGGGTAACGTTCTTTACCATGACTTGATTGCCGAGGGAGCAGTTAGCGTCAAATTGGGCAAGCCCTTGACGGAAGCGCTAGCTAAAGATCCCAACCTGTTTCCGGTAATTGTGGTTCAAATGCTCCTGGTTGGGGAAGAAAGTGGTACGGTGGAAGAAATGCTCGCACAATTGGCTTTGCATTATGAAGAGGAAGTTGACACAACCTTGCGGAACTTATCTTCCATTATTGAGCCGTTGTTGTTGCTTCTGATTGGTGGAATAGTTGGGGTCTTGGCGGTGGCGTTAATTGCGCCAATTTATCAAATCACTCAAAATGTGAGTTAAGCCGGCTTAATTTTAGAGAACATTTTACTTATAGTTATTAGTTAAGCAATCAAATTAATGGTGAATGAACATGAGTTTTAAATTATTCAGCCACCACCAGCCGGCGTTCGGTTTGGACATTAGCGGCAGTTCTCTAAAATTAATGCAGTTGGAGCGTTCTGGTACGGACTCCCGCTTGAGGGCCTATAACGAAACCGTGTTTCCGCGGGGTTTAATGGTCAACGGCGCCATGCCCGATGAAAAAAGTTTTTTGGAATTGCTCAAAGGCAGCATGGACAAATGCAAGTTCGGGCAGTTAAGTACCCGCTATGTGGTAGTCAGTCTGCCAGAGTCTAAATCATTTGTCAGGGTTATCCAAATTCCGCAAATGAGCGACAGCGAGGCCGACAGTGCCGTGCCGGTGGAAGCGGAGAGCTTTATACCTTTGCCTGTCGACCAGGTTTATTTAGATTGGCAGAAAATCGGCTATACTGAAGACAAAATGAACATTTTAATGATCGCCTCGCCGCGCGATTTCGTTGACAGCTATGTTTCCGTGTTTGACAGTGCCGGATTGAGGCTGGCAGCGTTGGAGGTCGAGTCACAAAGCTGTTTGCGATCGCTGCTGCCCCCCTGGCAACCAAGATACGGTTTTGGTGGTGGATTTAGGCGGCAGCCGGACTAGCTTGATTATGGTGGAAGATGGCAATTTGCAGTTTACCTCTACCGTGCCTATTGCGGGCAATAATTTTAGCGAAAATATCGCCAAAATTTTGGGTATCTCAACCACGAAAGCTGAGGAGGTCAAAAAGAAGGTTGGTATTGCCAACACTGCCGATTACCCAAACATTAAGACGGCGGTTTTGCCGGTGCTTAATAATTTGACCGCGGAAATTAAAAGTATTCTTAAATTTCATAATGAGCATTCCCAAAAACAGGTTAAACGGATTGTCTTGATCGGCGGCGGTGCCTTAATGAAAAATTTGCCACAGTTTTTGAGTCAAGAGTTCCCTGACTTCCCCGGACTGATAGCCGAATTGGGTAATCCGTGGAGCGCCTTGCCAGCTTTGAAAAATTCCAAACTCCCGCCCGATGTCGCATTGGCTTTTACCACCGCTATTGGTTTGGCCATACGGGGTATGGATTTTTCTGTTTAACTAAAAATTATGAAACTGATAAATTTATTACCAAAAACCAGACAGCAACTGTTACAACAGGAGGCGGTTTTGGGCAGCTTGCGGCGGGGGATCTGGTATTCCATATTAAGTTTTGTCTTTGTCATTGCCGTACAATTTGGCGTCAAACTGTATTTGGACAACCAGGCCAGAATAATCCGCAACAGCGTCGCGCAGCTGCAAAACCAGGTCGACCGTTCCGACAACGGCAAGCTGAAAATCCAAATAGGGCAGATCAACAATCTTATAGCCGATTATAAGAATTTAGCTTTTAGTCAACCAAAATGGTATAAGGTAATTATTGCGTTTGCGGCCCTGCCCCCAAACCAGGTTACAGTAAATTCGCTTAACATTGATTTTGAAAAAAAATCGGTTATCATTACCGGCACGGCCATGAACCGGGACTTAGTTGACCAGCTGCACTACAACATATTGGCCGACGACAAAGAATTTTATGGAATTGATTACCCTTTGGAAAATGTGGCAGATGCCGTTAATCCACGCTTTCATTTTACTTTTTATATCCGCGACAGTTTATTGAAATAGCCTATGGATATTCGGACAAAAATTTATTTAACTTTGGTATTGTGGCTGGGGCTCTGCGCCTCTATGTATTTTTACGGTTTTGGTATCCTAGACGCGGCTAATCGGCAAGCTTTGTTAATTATCTCCCAAGAAAAGGAGCAACTGCTTAGCCTACAGGCTGAGCAACAGAGTTATCATTTAGCTCAGCAGGATTTGGAGGATTTGTCCAAAAAGGACTATCAGCCGGAAGGTTTTTTTTAGCCGGGACATTACTTTAGTAAAAGAATTAAGCGCCTTGGAAAATTTGGGCAAAGCCAGCCAAGTCTCGTTGTCAATTTCTGGCATCAGCGGCACTATCAATACTTTACCCAAGGCCAAAACTTTAAGCGAGCTCTATATTACACCTTATTATATGTCGGTCAGCGGTTCTTATATTAATGTTATGAATTTTGTAGAGTCCTTGTATAATTTAAGCTTTGTGACAACGATCAATAGCCTGTCTTTGTCGTCAAACGGTAAAGATACTGTTGGCGTGACTTTGTCTGCGAATTTGTATATTAGAAAATAATTATATGGCGGAAGGTAAGAAAAAATTTTCTTTTTCGTTCAAAGGTTCCAGCCGCGTCAATATGGACAATCGTTATTTATTCGCGGTAATTTTATTAATTGTTTTTATTTTAGAAGCCTTTGTCGTTAAGGACGCTTTGTCCGTGGTTTGGTCTATAGCTAATCAAACTTCCAGCCTGATTCCTTCGAAAGGGGTGAGGGTTAATTTTTCTGATTACCAGCAGGTGGTTGACCATATTCAGGCCGCGGATAGTTTTAAGCCCAGTGCTGGCAGCATTAAAAATCCCTTCACTCCTACGGCAACCCCGCCGCCAGCTTCTGCTAGCGGCACTAACCCTACCAACAGCGGGGGAGTATTGCAGCTGCCCTGACCTGAAAATACAAATACAGATTCGATACCTAGGATCCCGAGAATCTCTATTGCAAATCGTCAAATTTTAACTAATTTAATCAATACAATTGTTTGGCGCACTCGGTAGGATTTGAATCCTTCGGCTAGCTCGGGACAGGCTCTACTACCTCTTGATTCAACCCCACACTTTTAATCATCATTGGTGCGCCCGGAGGGAGTCGAACCCCCAACCTCTTGGTTCGAAGCCAAGTACTCTATCCAATTGAGCTACGGGCGCAAAAAAGTGTGGGGCTATCCGAATGAGCTACGAGTGCTTATAATGTTAGTTGGTGCGCCCAGCAGGGATCGAACCTGCGACCGTTTGCTTAAGAGGCAACTGCTCTACCAGCTGAGCTATGGGCGCTCAGTTAAACTCCTCGTATTTTACAATATTTATCAGTTTTTTTCAAGTTAAGTTTATGTTGATTTTCCAATTGGGACCGGATGATTTTTCAAAAAAAACAGCCATAAAATTTTTGGCAACCAGTCACCAAGCAGTAGTGGAATTTTTTGAGTTGCCCGAACAGCGTCCGAATTTGGGAGATTTTTTCGGGCAGGATTTATTCTCCAAAATCAAAATCGTGGTTTTGGAGAATTTGCTTTCCGGATACGATTATAATAAGGATTTGGCCAACAAGCTGGCAGCTAGCAAGAATGTTATTGTATTTATTGAGGCTAAAGTTGATAAGCGCGTGTCCAGTAATAAGCAATGGCTGGCCCATAAAAGCGCGGAAGTAAAGCAATTTTTATTACCTCACGGCGCGGAATTGAATGAGTGGGTTGTAAAGCGGGCGAAGGCTTTAGGCGGCGGCATTGCTAAGGCGGCAGCAGATTTGTTGGCAAAAAAATTGGGGCGCGATGAAGCGGTAGAAACCAAATTTGGCGGTAAAGTCGTGGATGTCAAGGAAATTTTTGATTTGTGGCAGGCCGATTCCGAGCTTCGTAAGCTTTTAGCTTATGCTGCTGGCCGAGAAATTACCTCGGCTGACGTGGAGGCCTTAGTTGTGGAAAATGGGGAAGTCGATGTGTTAAAAATTACTAATGCCATAGCCGATGGTAAGAAAAATGAGGCTTTCGGGTTGGTCGGAAAATTTTTAGGACAAGGCGGGGACGAAAAGGGTCTCATTATCCAACTTAACGCGTTGTTGTCCGAACAGTTCCGTAATATTTACGCGTTGCAGGATTTTTTGGGTCGCAAAATTTCGGAAAGCGAAATTTTGGAGCATACCGGCTGGAAGAGCGGCCGGTTGTTTGTGCTGAAAAAAATCGCGTCGCGTTTTAATCCGGCCAAAGTCAAGGACTTATTGGTTAAACTGGCGGCGCTGGATGAAGAGTTAAAAAGTTCCAGCACGCCGCCACGTGTTTTGGTGAATTTAATTTTAAGCCAGTTGTTTGTTTGAAAATATGCGACAGATTTTAGCCGGCAACAGAGCTGTTAATTATATCGTCCGCCGAAGCCGCCGCGCCCGGCGGGTTCGCATATCGGTAGCTTGTGATTCCTCAGTTGTGGTCACATTGCCGCAGGGTTTTGGTTTTGATTCAGCCGAGCAATTTATCCGCGCTAAGTTCTTCTGGGTGCTCAGGGCGCTGGAATATTTTAAGCCGTATAAAAATCAAAGGCTAATTAAATCCGGACGTCGCGATTATTTGGCCAACAAACAACTAGCCTGGGATTTAGTCAAAGCTAAAATCTATCAGTTGAATAAAATTTACGGTTTTACTTATAACAAAATTAACATCAAAAACCAAAAAACCCGCTGGGGCAGCTGCAGCAAGCAGGGGAACTTGAATTTTAATTATCAGGTTGTGCGTTTGCCACCATCTTTATTGGAATATCTTGTGGCGCACGAGCTTTGCCATTTAGGACAAATGAACCACTCGGCGAGATTTTGGGAGCTGGTAGCCCGCGCCATTCCCGATTATAAACAAAAACGCCGTCAGCTGCGGCAGGTTGGCGTTTTTGCGAGTTAGTGAGTTAGCATTTGATTTATGGGTAATTTAATGTTTGCAAAAGTTTTTATTTTGACAGTGTTAAATATAATCGGTTTTGTTATGGTCGGGGTGGACAAAAAACAGAGTGTTGACCAAAACCGCCGTCTGCCGGAAGTGTTTTTATTTTTTGTGGCCGTGTTATTTGCCTCGCTTGGAGTATTTTTAGGCCTGTTTATGTTCCGGCACAAAACCCGGAAGTTTTATTTTCCGTTTGGCATTGGCCTGCTGGTCATTGAGCAAACCGCGCTGCTGTATTGTTTGGCCAAGATTTTTGGTTATGTTTAATTTTGATATTATGGCCCAAGATCCGGAACAATATTTTAAGGATCTCAAGGAATGGCAAGATAATCAGTATTTGCCGGGATATTTTGTTGGATCCCGGATGCCGTTTTCTTTAAAACAGTTTGGCAAAAAAAGATGGTTTAGGCTGATTGGATGGATTTACCTGATTATGTTTTTTGGCTTGCTGGCTTTTGCGGCTGTGCAAATGGTTATGTATATTGCCAGTGGTTCGTCATAATCTTGATATCAGGGTTGACAAGTTTTTTTATTCTGCTAAACTTTATTATATGGAAAAAATTTCTAGCCAAAACATTATTAGCCTTAACCTCCTAAATTTCAGGTGGTGATTTTGGCTTTTTAACTAAAGACCATTATAGCCGCCTAAAAGGGCGGTTTTCGTTTACCTTTAATTTATTATATAACAAACGATCCGCCGTAGCCTTGGCGAAGGCGGATGGAAATTATTTTATGTCATCAGATCAAACCTGGCGCTTCGTCGCCGTACTTAACAAAAAAATAGAAACCGGCAAACTTATGAACGCATTGGCCCATATGGCCGCTGGCATTGGCGGCGGATTTAGCCAGACTCACGATATGCGATTTTTGGAGTACCGAGATAAAGACGGTGGCAGTCATCCGCACATATCGTACCATTGTGCTTAAGGTCGATAACTCCTCTCAAATAAGGAAGGTTCGTGCCGAAGCTTTGGCTAGAAAAATTAGTTTTAACGATTTTACCAGCACGATGACTGTAGGAACTTCTGAAGAGCAAATCGAGCGCACCAAAAATACCGCCGAAGCCGATTTAGAATATTGGGGAATTTGTATGTTTGGAAAAACCGAGGAGCTTAGGGAATTTACCGGAAAATTTTCATTATTTCAATAGTGTCATTGCGAGGAGTTGTCATAAGATATTTATCAGGCGACGACGAAGCAATCTTTCACAAGGATTAGATTGCTTCGGATGCACTCGCAATGACAAATATAATTAATGTTATGACCCAGAAATTTAATTTTAATCTTTATATTCTTATTTTCCTACACCTTAGGCGTTGATTTAATCATGCTTGATTAGATTGTAACCGCCTAAAGTGTAGGCGGTATTATTTTATCCAAACGCTACTTTGAGGAGAGCTTTCTCGAGGGTTCTTCTCGCCGAAGTCTTTAGTAGTGTTTGGAATTTGGCGGAATAACCCTCCCAATAGCTCTGCTCAAAAGGCAGGGTTTTTGTAGTCGCGGCATGCTGATTCATCGGCGAAGAAGGAGGAGTGTGAGCGATATAACTTTGTTTCAAAGAGTTTACCTGACCCCGGAACGGCTGGAAGTTTTGATTGCCGCCCTTTTTTATGGCATAATTTCTTTATGCACAATTATTTAACCGATTTTTTTCTAATTGCGGGATTGCATTTTTTGGCCCTTATTAGTCCTGGGCCGGATTTTGTTATGATTACGCGGAATAGTTTGGTTTATTCTCGAAAGACGGGAGTTATGTCGGCCTTGGGTTTGGCTTGTGGAATCGCGGTCCATATTAGTTATTGCTTGATTGGGATTGCTTATATTATTTCCAAATCGATTGTTATTTTCTCGACCTTAAAGCTGTTAGGTGCCGGGTATTTAATTTTTATCGGATATAAATCAATTAAGGTCAAGCCATCGCAAGCTTCAGAAATTATCGAAGATAGAAAAGATATGGGCAAGTTTGCGGCGTTAAAAATGGGTTTTTTGACTAATCTTTTTAATCCCAAAGCCACGTTATTCTTTTTGGCATTATTTACCCAAGTTATTTATCCACAAACACCAATCTACATTAAGCTGTGTTACGGTCTGGAAATGTCCGCGATGACTTTTGTGTGGTTTGCTTTTGTAGCCTTAGTACTGTCTCATAACCAAATTAAACGCCGTTTTACCAGTATCCAGCATTATGTGGAGCGGGTGACCGGCGCAGCTTTAATTGGTTTGGGTCTTAAAGTCGCCCTATCGAAAGCTAGATAAAATAGATCCCTCGCCCCGTCTGCCTATCAGCGAGGCAGGCTCGGGACGCCGGCTCTATTTTGTTGATTTTTGTGGCGGCGTTTGACAAGATTTTTTAAGGGTATATAATAGTTCTACTTTACAACTTAAACAGCTTATTTGGGGAAGTTGGGTGAGGTCATATAATCATCTAAACATTTAATCATTTGATCATCAGGAATGATTAAATGATTAAATGCTAGTATGACTAATTCCCACACTGTGCCGCAACTGTAATTATTCACAGATACACAGATAACACGGATTACACTGATTTTATATAAAGATTAAATCTATATATAAATTCGTGGCATCTGTGAGATCGGTGCATCATTGAATATAAGTCAGATTACCAAATAAGCTTTTCTTCCCGAGCAGGAAAATACCTTGGTATTTTTTTACGCTTTGGATGGAAGCGTTTTTTTATTAGTAATGGGTTTTCTAAAATGTAGTTGCCCGATTTATCGGGCATTGAGCCTCATAAATGAGGCAACTACGACAGAGACTTTGTAATTAAGATACAAGCCTATGAATTTTTACCAAAAGTTTTTGTTTGTTTTAGTATCAGTTTTGTTTGTCTCGACAGGAACAGTGCAATTGGCTAAAGCTGATACCGCCACTCCAACGCCGGTGTCCATAAATTTTGACGTGGAGGGGGCAACTTCTACCATTTTCAGCCAAGCTAGTTTATCAGTTCCTGCTTGTACTACCCCAAACAACGCTACCTCTACGGTCAATGGTTTTTGCGCCTTTGGGTCGGCTGGACTTCCGGTAGACGCCAGCTGGTCGTCATCTGGCGCTTTTGTTACGGGGATTAACGGTGTCGCTGGCGATTCCAGCAATTTTTGGCTGTGGTTTTTGAACGGTGATGCGGCACAAGTTGGGATTGATAGTTATATGTTACAGCCCAACGATACCGTGTTGTGGGCCTTGGGCCGGGAGCCGTTAAAAATTTCACTCACCACAACTACACCAAAAGTTAACGCCACTAGTACCGTGACCGTACTGGGTTTTGATCCCATCAAGTTTGATTTTGAGCCTTTGCCCAATGCCACTATAACCGGCACATCTTTAATTACAGACTCTAATGGTAAGGCTGCCATAGTCCCGACTTCAACAGCGCCATTTAACATTTCGGTTACGGCTACTGGTTTTATTTCCAGCAGGCAATTTACGATTACGCCCCAGCCCGAAAGAATTACTTTAACTATCCGCGACGGTACAACTACGCCATTTTCGGGTAGTGTTAACCTACCGGACATTAGTACTCCAGATTTGCAAGTCGCCCCAACAAACAGTACGAGCACTGTGGCGGTGCCGGCCCGGAGTGTTTTGGGAGTTTTAGAAAATTTACAAGCTTCATCGACAGCTTTTAACATCACCAATTTGGCTTATTTTAGTTCGTTCAACTCGTTCATCATAAATTGCCTTGCCGTCCCGTCCACCAATCCCAATCCCAATTGTAATAATTGGACGGACGCGGTCAATGGCGTTTATCCTGGGGTTGGCGTGGACCATCAGTTATTAAAAGACGGCGACGTGGTGTATTTGTTTTTCGGCTCGCCCCACCAAACCATCCTTTCTAAATCGTCCGTTAGCACTGGGGAAGCTTTTACGGCCACAGCACAGCAGTACGATTTGACGTCCGGAACTTACAAACCCCTGACTGGCGTTACTTTAGGTGTCGGCACGCCGAATCCTTTTCCCACCCCTTTTACTGAATTGGCTACCTCCACAGTGGACAGTAACGGCCGAGCCACCTTTACCTTAAACACGGCCGGCAGTTTTAAGGTCGGCATTAAAAATGATTTTTATTTTCCCACAACCAGCCTTACGGTCACTAATCCCGGCGGAGCGGGCGGCGGCGTTGTTCATTCTACCTTAGACATTTCGGCGGCTTTAAATTTTATTGTCAAAAACCAAAAAAGCGACGGTTCGTTTGATTCGCCTTTTAGTACCGACTGGACTGCCGTGGCTTTTGCCGGCGCCGACCCCGGAGCCGCCAAAGCTAAACTGCGCACTTATTTGCTTACCACTACGCCCCAGCTCTCGAGTGTGACTGATTATGAACGCCACGCTATGGCTTTAATGGCGCTGAACATTAACCCTTACTCCGACACATCCATTAATTATATTAAGCATATTACTGATAGTTTTGACGGGACTCAGATTGGCACCAGCGACGATAACGACGATATTTTTGCCCTAATAGTTTTAGAGCACGCGGGCTTTTCTTCAGCCGATGATATTATAAAAAAAGAGGCGGCTTATGTGCTTTCTAAACAGCAGCCCAACGGCTCGTGGGACAACAGCCCGGATATGACCGGAGCCGCCATATTGGCTTTAGGCGGTTTGTTTGACATTCCCGGCGTTAACGCTGACCTTGGTAAGTCTGTTGGGTATTTATTTTCTACTCAAAAACCAGATGGCGGCTGGGGCAATCCAGATTCTACTTCTTGGGTACAAACGGCCATAAACGGGATTATTGAAGCGCATACCCCGGGTTTTCAGACCGAAAGCGCTTGGACTTCTTCCCGCGGTTTTTACCCTACCGACGCCTTGGCTTCGGCTCAGCAGCAGATTGACGGCGGTGTTTCATCTGCTAATCGCGTCTGGAGCACCAGTTATGCCGTGGTCGCGGCTTCAGGAAAGAGTTGGGTGACTTTATTGCAGTCTTTTGCCAAACCAGCTGCTCCCAGCGGCGGAGGAGCGGGCGCTAGTACTAATATTGCCGGAGGCAGCAACTCGGCGGTTAAAGCTGCCACCACAACTGCTACCTCGACTTTGCCTGTTTTGCCGATAAACCAGGCTTCGTCAACTCCCCCTACTAGCACCCCGCCGATTCTGCCAATTTTTAATCCGGTTGCCACGACTTCCACAACCACCCTGGCAGTCTTGCCGTCAAAACCTAAAATTCACAAATCAGTTGCGCATATTATTAGTCACCCATCCGGCCCGGCTGTACTCGGTGCCAGCACGCAGCAGCCCATTAATCCGCAGCCGCCACAGCCACAGGCCCAAGATCAGCATCCCCCGGGTTTTTGGCATAGCGTCTGGAATTCAATCGCCAATTTTTTCTCGAATTTGTTTTAAAGCTAAAAGGCCAACCGCAAGGTTGGCCTTTTAAAATGGAAATTTATTCGTGCTGGATTTTTTGGCGGGAAAAAGATATAACAACTCACATTCCTAACGGAATAATCTAGCTCGTAGGAGGAGAACAAGATGGTAAAGAAACTTTCCATCTTAACGCTACTGTTGTGTTTGTCGGCCCTCACGGCCGCGGCACAGCAAAACTTTGAAATTTCAGCGCCGTTCATCGTGGCTCGCCAGTTCAACGATTGTCAGGTTGAGGCCTATAAGAACCCTAATAAGAAGGACAAGGTCGACGCCTGCAAGCCCATGGTCATCACGGGGAGTCCGGCAGAACAAGACTTTGAGGGGATGATCAATCGTTATATCAATCGCGGTCCCGACGCCGAACACCCAGTCCACCTTGAGACCATCTCTCACCACAAGACTCGGATTGACGGCCAGATCGTCTACTCCGAAGACGGATCGACTGCTACCATAAAGACCCTTGAGGATATCTACTGGGTCTCCTCGAGCGGTAATGCAACGATACTCACTGATGTGCCAGAAACTTACACGGTCAATAAGGCGGCGGACGGCTGGCGGGTTTACGATAACAAGTTCGAGCTTGCCGACGGCACTCCCGTGCAGTGGAAGAGCGTGGTTGATAAGAGCTGGAGCTGGAATGGGTGCTATGTTACAGTTCTGCCTGAAGAGGCTCTTTCCCTCGTGACCAATGAGCAGCAGGACGATGGTAATCTCTTGGTGGAGCAGATAATCATCCGTCCCACAGGTGAACCGTACCACTCCCAAGAGCGTCGGCGCCCAGGTCGCGGGACGCAGATGATTACAAATCCGGAGCTGGATTCTCCATTCCCGTGGTTGTTTGAGCGCAACTGCGCCGACGCCATTAAGCATGCGGAGCCGGGGAAAGAAATTCCGGCCGACGTGCTCAAACTCTTCCGCGGCCAGTACGGACTCGGTCAGCAGAAGTAGCGTAGCGATTTTTTGCTTGATGCCCACGGAGACCTGAAGCTCCGTGCCTGCTCAGAGGCGGCAGGTTTAGGCTATAAGCACAGGCCCGGGACTTTCTAGCATGAGAGTCGCCCGGGCCTGATTTTTATTGGAGTTTACCGGGCGGCGCGTTTGCGTTCCGTGGCGCCCAAGATTTTTTTGCGGATTCTTATGGATTGTGGAGTGACTTCCACTAACTCATCAGGTCCGACATATTCCAGAGCAAAATCCAGTTCTACCGGGCGCGGGGGAGTTAAAATAATCGCTTCATCGGTTCCGCTGGAGCGGATGTTAGTCAGCTTTTTGGTTTTGCAAACATTGAGCTCAATGTCGGTGTCTAAAGCGTTTTTGCCCACCACCATGCCTTCGTAAACATCTACAGCCGGGCCAATAAACAAAATGCCGCGTTCCTGGGCGTTGTTTAAGCCGTAGGAGTTGGACGTACCAGTTTCGCTGGAAATTAAGCTACCGTGTTCGTTGGTATGAGCGTCTATTTCGTGCACGGGTTTATAACTATCGAATAAATTATTTAATACGACGGTGCCGCGGGTGCGCGTCATCATTAAATTTTTAAGACCAATAAGTCCGCGCGTGGGGATTAAATATTCCGCATGAATGTCGCCGGATGGTGTGGTGTCCAAATGTTGCATAAGCCCGCCGCGGTGGCCGAGCTCTTCTATTATTACTCCTTGATGTTCACTGGGGACATCAATCGTGACAATTTCATACGGTTCAAGTTTGATCCAACCTTCTTTATTTATAGATGGATCATCCGCCGAAGCTTTATGCGAAGGCGGATTAGCCGTGGAACCCTCACCCTGCCCTCTCCCAGAGGGAGAGGGGGGAGGGGAAAAGTGATAAATAACCTCCGGCTGGCTAACTTGCAATTCAAAACCTTCGCGCCTCATTGTTTCAACCAAGACAGCCAAGTGTAGTTCGCCGCGGCCGCTCACCAAGAAACTATCAGAACCCTGTTCCAAACCTTCAACTTTTAAGGCGACATTCGTCTCCAATTCTTTTATCAATCGTTCTCGTAACTGCCGCGAGGTCACAAATTTTCCTTCGCGTCCGGCAAACGGGGAAGTGTTAACGCCAAATGTCATTTTTATGGTCGGCGGTTCAATTTCTACGGGCGG
>Ga0207143_1065_pt2 | contig 12883 bp, 10 predicted proteins | sample Alteio_BWMinHeat_3_FD_153566 | JGI IMG/M metagenome (GOLD analysis project Ga0207143, IMG submission 153566) | Enriched cells from forest soil in Barre Woods Harvard Forest LTER site, Petersham, Massachusetts, United States -... | ecosystem: Environmental > Terrestrial > Soil > Temperate forest >... | reverse complement strand
CAATAATATCTTGTTGCCCGAACTTTCAGCCTGCTTAATTTCCATAGTCAGAAGCTGCTGTTGCTGTTTTAAAGCGTTGACCTTAAAAACCGAGAAAGCTTTTTTCAATTCCCGCTCTTGCTGCTCCCTACCGCCTTCCAGAGATTCTACTTGTGATTCTACCATAAATATCGCCTCTTTGGCTAATATGTCGCTAACCAAGGCAGAAGCCTGTCCTAAGCGGATTTTTTTAACGATTTCCCTTATATTAAAGTCGCTAAATTCGCCATCAACAGACTGTTCCAAGGCATATTGGGCAAATTGCGGATAAGCCAGTATGCCGCCCAAAACCTGTTTTTCTAAAGGGTTTATCTTTGCCATTTCCGTTTTAGCCTCGGTCTGACTACTTCCCAAAGGCCTGGCTGCCAAAGATTTTTTGATTTGATCGCGGATAATCCGCTCAGAAATATTAAACCGCTCGGCCATGCGGCGCACATAGTGATCCTGCTCCAAAGGATCCGCGATAAAGGAAATTAGAGGGACCACGGTTTGGCTTAAAAACAATTTTTGTTCAACCGGGTCGGCGGCGTATTGCTTTTCGGCAAAGTCCATATGCCAGTCTAAAAACCATTTGGCCTCGGACACGGCTTTTTCCCAAAGTCCGGGACTTTTCTTGACCAACTCATCGGGATCTTTAACTTTTTCCAGACTAATAACTTTGAGCTTAAAGCCTTGCTTTAGCGCCAACTCCCCGGCGCGGCGTCCGGCGGTCTGACCGGCCACGTCCGCATCAAAACAAAACTTTAAATTTTTGGTTAGCCGGCCGAGCAAAGAAAGCTGTTCTGATGTCAGCGCGGTGCCGCTGCTGGCTACCGCATTTTCAAACCCGGCCTGATGTAAGGCAATGCAATCCATTTGCCCTTCTACCAGCACGGCTTCGTCTTGTTTGCGAATGGCGTTCTTGGCAAAATTTAACCCAAATAGAATTTTACTCTTTTGATAAATTACTGTTTCCGGGGAGTTCACATACTTAGCAAATTTTCCATCATCCAACAATATCCTCGCGGAAAAACCAACAATATTATCATGGTAGTCAAAAACAGGAAAAGTAATCCGACCGCGGAACCGGTCGTAAACCTGGCCGCGATCATTTTTGGCCGCCACGCCGGCTTTGACCATGTCCGCAACCGAAACTTTTTTTTGCACCAGCGCCTGCTCCAAAGCATGAAAATCATCGGGTGCAAATCCGATCTGCCATCGCTCTATAGTTTTCCGCGTGAGTCCGCGCTGCTCCAGATATTGCAAAGCTACTGTGCCGCGTGAATCCGCGGTCAACAGCTGATGGTAGTAACGCGCGGCAAAATCATTTATCCGCAACAATAATTCTTTTTCGGTTTGTTCTTGCGGACTGGCCGGGCGATACTGGGGCAGCTGCACACCGGCTTTGGCCGCCAAAATTTTCAGCGCCTCCTTAAAGTCCACGTTCTCGTAACGCATGACAAAACCAAACACGTCACCACCCTCGCCGCAGCCAAAGCAATGCCAAATCTGCTTTTGCGGGCTGATTTGCAAACTGGGAGTTTCTTCATGATGAAACGGACACAGCGCCTTAAAGTTGGTGCCGGCTTTCTTAATCTGAATATATCCGCTAATAACGTCAGCGATGTTCAGGCGATCGCGAATTTCCTGCAAAACTTGGTCAGCCATAACTCGGTAGATTAAAATTCCAAAATTTCTATTTCGGCAATTTTTTTATGATCTTTAACATTTGCGCTAACAAGCGGCACCTGCAGAACATGAGCCAAGGCCGCGTAACTCGCATCATAAAAAGTTAAATTATACTTAAACATAAATCTCACCCCCGCAATAACCATAAGCTTGTCAGGCGGGAACAGTTGCAGCGGGGAATTATAAACCATTTCCAAAGCCGCGCTGATTTTCTCCTGGTCCAAGCGCTTACCCTTAAACAAAGCATTGGCGATTTCGTAAACTAGCAAGTCCGGGGCGTAAATTTCCATGCTGCCGGCAAAGGCGCGGCTTAAAAATTCCTCGGCCCGGGACGTGCCCTCCTCCTGGCTAAACCACTTAACAGCCACAGAAGCGTCCAGCACGCACTTTAAAGGATATTTAGCGGGTCTTACGGTCGGCATAAATAAAATCGGCTAAATTAGTGCTTCGTTTCTGGCCTTTTCGTATCCAGTTTAAGGTTTCTTTAACTTCGCCCCAGCGTTCACCTCCCCAATCCGCCTGGATCTTAAGTCGCTCAAAGCTGTCTACGTCCAAAAGCACCGCCTCTTTTTTGGAACGCGCGCCCAAATACAAAGGCTGTTTGGCCTGCTTGACGCGATTAATTAACCGCCGATAATTCCTCTGCATTTCTCTGATGGAAACAATTTGATTATTCATAAACACAGTATATATGACATACAATTGTATGTCAAATCAAAAAAGTTGAAACCTTTTTTTCAAAACAACAAGCATCACTCGACAAAACCGGCCGAAAATGATAAGCTGATTAGGATTTTGGTCAAATTATTGTTTGTTACTGATGGAGAGATCGCATAGTGGTCGAGTGCACGCGCTTGGAAAGCGCGCAAACCTTCACCGGTTTCGGGGGTTCGAATCCCCCTCTCTCCGCCAAAAAAATCCCACAATGTGGGATTTTTTTGTTTCGACCCTTCGACGGCGCTCAGGATCGCCCTGAGCTTTGTCGAATGGGCGAGCGAAGTCGAGAAACAAAAAATTTAGATCTATAAACTTATTTTCCCATATTCTTTTCCACTTCCTTAATCTGCAAATTTGCCTTAAGCACAGTGTCCGGATTAATGGAGATAGAATCAATACCTTCCTTGACCAAAAATTCACCGAAGTCCGGGAAGTCACTTGGCCCCTGGCCGCAAATGCCGACCTTGAGATCTTTGGCGTGCGCGGCTGGGATGAGCATTTGAATTAACTTACGGACAGCCGGGCTGCGCTCGTTGCCAATATGGGCCACGGCTTTGCCGTCGCGGTCCAGACCCAGAGTCAGTTGGGTCAAATCGTTAGAGCCGATGGAAAAGCCGTCAAAAATGTCGGCAAACTCGTCAACCTGCAAAATATTGGAAGGAATTTCGGCCATAACCCACAACTCGTATTGCTCTACCAAATCCCCATTCTTTTTTTTCTTTAGCTGCTCGCGGCTAATCCGATTAGTCAAACCGTGGCTAACAATGGTTTCCACAACTTTCTTGCCTTCTTCCGGCGTGCGGCAAAACGGAATCATCAATGACAAATTCCACAATCCCATCTCTTCCCGTACTTTTTTAGCGGCCTTGACTTCCAAGGCAAAGGCCTCGGAAAATTTTGGGTCATAATAACGACTCGCACCGCGCCAGCCTAACATCGGGTTCTCTTCCAATGGCTCATAAAGCTTTCCGCCAATTAAATTTGCGTACTCATTGGTCTTAAAATCGCTAAAGCGCAATAAAACATCGTAAGGGTAAAACGCCGCGCAAAGTTGAGCGACCCCATAAGCAAACTTGTCCGAATAATATTGGACCTTATCGGGATACCCGGCCGTAAGTTCATCAATCTGCTTTTTTACTTCCAGATCGGTCAATTTTTCGTAATCGATTAAAGCGTTAGGGTGGATCTTGATGAAGTTAGAAATGACAAATTCCACCCGGGCCAAGCCCACTCCTTTGTTAGGCAAAGCGCAGTGGTTAAAGGCCAGTTCCGGATCGGCCGCTATCATTTTAATATCAATTTTCGGCGGAACAAAATCAGTTAAGTCATGGCGGTTAACAGTAAATTTGAGCAATCCTTCATAAACCTTGCCTAGCTCACCCTCAGCGCAAGACACAGTAATTTCCTGGCCGTCTTTTATAGCTTCGGTCGCATGGCCACAACCGACGACGGCCGGGATACCCAGTTCACGGCTGACAATGGCGGCATGAGAAGTCCGACCGCCGCTATTGGTCACAATGGCGCTGGCGATCTTCATAATCGGCTCCCAGTCAGGATCTGTAATCTCAGTAACTAACACTTCGCCTTTTTTAAATTCTGATATTTGCGTGGCATCCTTAATAAAATGGGCTTTACCTTGGCCGATTTTGGCCCCAACCGCAGCGCCGGTCACCAGAATCTTGCCATTTTTATCAATCATGGAAAACTCTTCCAGCATCGTGGACGACTTTCTAGCCTGCACCGTTTCTGGCCGCGCCTGGACAATAAACAATTCTTGCCGGTCGCCGTCAAACGCCCACTCGATGTCCATGGGCCGCTGGTAGTGGTCCTCGATTATAACCGCCCATTTGGCCAGCTTTAAAATCTGCTCGTTATTCAAAACAAAACGATGACGGTCTACATCACTGACCGGCAACTCTTTAGTCGCCTGCGTGCCTTCAGTGGCATAGATAAGTTTTTTTTCTTTACTGCCGAGGCGCTTACTAATTACGGCTTTAAAACCTTTGCGCAAAGTCGGCTTAAAAACTTTGTACTCGTCAGGAGTTACCACGCCCTTAACCACAAATTCGCCCAAGCCCCAGGAAGCATTAATCAGCACCATGTCCTTAAAACCGCTTTCGGTATCTAGCGTGAACATGACGCCGCTAGCGCCGCGGTCAGAGCGGGCCATCTTCTGCACAGCAACGGACAGTTTGACATCAAAGTGGTCAAATTTTTGATCCACGCGGTAGGACATGGCGCGGTTGGTAAATAACGAGGCAAAAGCTTTTTTTATGCATTCTAAAAGTTCGTATTCGCCACGGACATTAAGATAGCTTTCCTGCTGGCCGGCAAAACTCGCGTCTGGTAAATCTTCGGCTGTAGCAGAGGAGCGAACCGCCACGTCTAAATCGGCGGAGGCCAATTTTAATTTTTTGCCGAGTTCTTCAAATGCTAGTTTAATTTCCTGCCGGAGGTCAGTCGGAAAATCAGCTTCCAAAATTACCTGCCTGACCTTTTGCCCCTTTTCTTCCAACTGCTTAATATTATGAGTATCTAGCCCTTCTAAAATTTCCCTAATTTTCTTGTCTAAGCCATTCTCTTTAACAAAATGGGCGTAGGCGGCCGCAGTAACCGCAAAACCGTAGGGCACGTTAATTTGCTCACCTTTAAAAACAGGGCTCTCGGCCTTGGCGTCGCCCGCTGAAGCTTCATGCGAAGCGCGGGTTAAATTCTGGTACATTTCTCCCAGGTTAGCGTTCTTGCCGCCGACCAAATGCACATCCCCTTTACTGACCTCGTCAAACCACAAAATAAAAGCCTTGTCCCTATCTTGAGTCATAGCAAATACCTTAATTAAGAGTTAATTTGGTTTCCAAAAATTTATCATACTTTGTATGATAACTTAATGTCTATATTATAACGTCCTTTTGTATTTTTGTCACATAACAACAACCCACCGGAACAAACAACGTCCGATGGGCTACAGCGAGGAAATTACTCCCCAAGTTAAATCTTCAAGCGATTCTAAAACCTTATCCGCCCTAGAGAAATCGCCGTTGACCGTGAATCGGTTCGGAACTGCAATAACCTTCATGCCGGCAGCTTTGCCGGCAGCGACACCGATGCCGGAATCTTCGACAACCAAACAAGCTGCCGGAAGTATCCTGAGCCGTCGCGCCGCTTCCAAATAAACGTCAGGGAACGGCTTGTTGTGTTTGAGCCTCCGGCTGGAAACCAAGTGCTGAAAATAGTGCCGGATGCCGAGATACTTAATGATCATTTTGATAGTTTTGTCCAATGATCCTGAAGCAACCGCCATAGGTAAGCGGTGTTCTTTTACGAGTTCGAGTAGAGTCAGCAACCCTGGCAGCGCTTGGCCATCTTGGCAGACGCACTCCCTATAGGCTAAGCCGTACTTCAATTGTAGCCACCATAGGGGTTGCCATAGCCCGTACTGCTTTTTCAGATTAGCCATGTTGCCGATGGTCCCTATTTGCTGAACGCAACCCCAGGGATTCATTACCAGCTGTTTTCCACAATCTGATAGAACCTTGCAAAATGCCCGAGAAGACAGAGTCTCGGTCATTAGCATGGTTCCATCCATGTCTAAGATGACCGCTTGAATCATCTGTCCTCCTTGGTCTCAAAAGCTTTGGATCATGCTAACCTAAGAGACAAACTATTATATCAAAAAGCCTGGAAAAGTCCAGGCCTTTATAACCGATAAATTGGCACACTACATCTGTGTTAATCCGTTTGCACTATCCCTGCCCGCGGCAGGCAGGCGTGTTTATCTTTTTACACCGTCTTCACCTCGACCAAATTCAAATTCTCCTTCTGCCCCAAAGGCTCACCCGTAACCATAACGATTTTATCTCCCTTTTTGGCAAATTTTTTGGCTTTGACTATCTGCAGCATTTCTTTGGACAAATCTTCAAAACTCTTAACCAAAGGCGCCCAAAAACCCTGCACGCCCCAGATCAGATTAATTTGCCGCAAAGTTTTGGCGTTAGGGGTCAACATGACTAAGTGCTGATGGTACGGCCGCTCGTGAGCGGCTTCGCGCGCAGTAAAGCCAAACTCAGTGGCGCCTACAATAACTTTGGCTTTGGTATGCATGGCTAAATCAAACACACTCTCGGCCACAGCTTCGGTTTTGTTGACGATTTTGTCGGCCAAATGTTTATGAGGCGGCAGGAACGCGCTTTTTTCCGTAGTCTCAATAATCTTGGCCATTTCCGCTACGGCGCGTACCGGATATTTGCCAAAAGCGGTCTCGCCACTCAGCATAACGCAATCAGCCTGGTCAATAACTGCATTAGCTACATCGGAAACTTCCGCGCGGGTCGGTCTAGGATTTCTAATCATACTATCCAACATCTGAGTAGCTACAATTACCGGCTTGGCCGCATGCAAACACTTTTGGATAATCTGTTTTTGGATAATCGGCACTTGGTTTTCCGGCATTTCAACACCCAAATCCCCGCGTGCCACCATAATCGCGTCGCTTTCTCGCAAAATCGCATCAAAATTCTTTACCGCCTCGGGTTTTTCAATCTTTGATAGCACCAAAGGCATTTGAAAATTTTTGGGATTATACTTTAATATCAGCTTCTTTAAATTAATTACGTCCTGCCGATTGCGCACGAATGACAAGGCAATGTAATCTACATCCTGCTTCAGGCCGAACTTTAAATCGTCTATATCTTTATCGGCCAAAATCGGGATTTTCAATTTGGTCCGCGGCAGGTTAACGCCCTTATGGGATTGAATTTTGCCCGGCGACAACGCAACGCAATGGATTTTACCTTTGACGATTTTTTCCACTTCTAGTTCAATCAAGCCATCCTCTATTAAGATCCGCTGCTTCGGGCGAACTGACTTCATCACATCCAAATCCAAATTAAAATCCTCGCCAATAGTGACCACTTGCCCGACCTTAACGGTAATTGGCTCCTTCATTTCTAGAACCCGGATTTTTGGCCCATGCAGATCTTGGATGATGGTGATGGTGGCATTAAGTTTCTTGGCCACCGCACGAATATTCTTAATCAGTAGGGTGTGATTTTCATGGTCACCATGGCTAAAATTCAGCCGCGCTACGTTCATGCCAGCTTTTACCATCTCAGTCAAAATTTTTATAGATTGTGACGTCGGTCCTAAAGTGCAAACGATTTTCGTTTTTTTCATGTTGATATTATAGCAGTTTTTATGGTTAAAACAAGCTGGTTTGCTTTGGTTTTTTAAAAAGTTCGTCGCGTTCGCCTTCTTTAAACAAATGAATTTTGCCGAATACACCGTCGTAGCCGCCTTCGACATGGACTTGTCCGTTACGGACTCTAACGATGGAAGTTGCAATATCGGCTGATGATATTTTGGCGATCTGATCAAAATCCATATCCAATAAAATTGCAAATTCCCCGTAGAAATCCACCGCCCCTGTAGGGGAAGATATTGTCTTCCCATCCTTCGGGCGGATAATATCCGCCCCTACAGCACCAACCATCTTTTCATACATAGACAAAACTTTCTTGCTGGCTGTCCCCACCTCCAAAGTCTCCGCAATAATTTCTTCCAACGGAATAACGCTTTTAAAAGGCACGGCACGCGGCGGCGTAAAACCGAACTCGCGATCCGCCAGTTCATCAACACGGTTTAATACGCCAATCAACAACTTCTTGCCGCAAACCGGGCAAATACCTTTTAATTTTTTAGTCTGTCCTGGCAGGCATGAAAACTTACAATCGCGGTGGCCGTCCAAATGGTACTTGCCTTCTTCCGGAAAAAATTCGATGGTATATAAAAATCGCGCGGGATCTTTACTATACAAGGCGCTGATAATTTCGGCGTAGGCCAATTTATCATCAGCAATTTCAAACACATTGGCTTCGCGTCCAAGCTTGCGCAAACTGTGGGCATCAGAATTGGATGTCAGAGAATATTTATCAAGGCCCGAAATTTGCCAATTCATTTTAGGATCTGATGATAGTCCAGTTTCAATTGCCTTAATATATTTAGCTTGATCACCAAAGGCTTCCTCAATAGAGTCGAACCCGGATAGTGAACCGAAAACCCCAAAGTGCGGCGTCCAGGCGTGAGCCGGAATAACTTCAGCGTGCTCATCGGCCTCTTTAACAATCTTTACCAAGTCGTCGCAATGCACGCCCATGATTGGCCGACCGTCAGCCTTTAAATTCGCTCCCCGCTTTTCTAAACCGCCAATAATTTTATCAACCGCTTCAAAATTCGGCGCGAAAATCAAATTATGCACCCGTCGGACTTTATCCCCTTGTTTGTATATAGACGACACTTCAGCTGTCAGCATAAAATAAGCGGCTGACGACTTATCGCGCAACCAATATAGTCCCGGCTTCATCTCTTCCAAACTTTCTTTTAATTCCGCCAGCCACTTCGGATGTGTAAAATCCCCGGTGCCAACTACACCAATGCCTTTTTTATCGGCCCAGAGGCCGATGTTTTTAGGATTTAGATCCTGCGAGCAAGCCCTACTATATTTTGAGTGGATTTGTAAGTCGGCGATAATGCGCATAAAATTTATTGTTCACAGATGCACAGATAAACACATATGCACCGATTAGTTAATGATGACTGATAATCTCTCCCAAAAACTTAAACTTAGGATAACCAATCTGTGAGTCTGTGCCAATCTGTGATCTGTGGAATACTATCATTATACCATCATTTCCTGTATAATAATCCCATGATAAAAACTGACGCGTACCTCAAAACCGCCCTGGTGGCCGCGGCCGAAGGCGGCAAACTATTTGAAAAGTATTTTGGCAACCCTGGGAAAGTAGAAATGAAATTTCATGACCCGAGGAACCTAGTTACGGAAATTGACCGGAAAATTGAACGGCTTATTCGCCAGCGCATTATAAAAAAATTTCCCGACCACCGTATTGTTGGTGAGGAACTAGAAAGCAGCAAACCTTCTAAACAAGTTTTGGTCTGGTATATTGACCCCATAGACGGCACGGCCAATTTTATCCGGGGTTTTCCGTTTTGCTGTGTGTCCCTGGCGCTCTGGGACAAAAACGGTCCATTAGTCGGCGTTGTCCATAACCCGGCCCTGAAACAGACCTTTTGGGCAGCCCGAAAACTTGGCGCTTTTTGCAACGGCAAACGAATGAAGGTATCTAAAGAAAACCGTTTAGCTAAAGCCTTTGGCGGTTACGGCTGGGGGCGAAACATCCAAAACGCCGGCAAGCATTTTCCCGAACTAGTGAAAGATTTAAACAAAATTCGCACACTGGGCACTACGGCCCTGGAGGTGGTGATGGTAGCCAAAGGCGTCTACGACTTCCACCTGCAGGCCGAGGTTAATATTTGGGATTTTGCAGCGGCGGCGCTAATTTTAGAGGAAGCCGGCGGCAAAATAACGGACTGGCACGGTAAAAACATTACTCCCCAAACCAAAAAACTCATTGCTTCCAACGGCAAAACCCACAAGCAGCTCGTGAATATCGTTAACAAGTTGGCTTAAAAAATTCCGCCGGAGCGGAATTTTTTTCAGATATTTTGGCTTAAATGCTCCAACAGTTTAACCATTTGGCTTACATAACCCCACTCGTTATCATACCAGGCCACAATATTGACCAATTTTCCGTCCACAACTTCATTAGCCGCCAGATCAATGGTAGCGCCATTGCTATTGCCTTTAAAATCAATCGATACTAGAGGCAAATCCGATACTCCCAAATGCCCCTTGAGCTCGCCTTGCGCCGCCTTTATAAAAGCTTGATTGAGTTCTTCCTTAGTCGTAGGTTTCTTTAAAATCGCGGTCATGACCACGACCGACGGATCCGGCACTGGCACGCGCAGCGACAGAGCTGATAATTTTCCTTCCAAGTGCGGATAAATTTTTGTAATGGTTTTGCTGACGCCCGTATTGGTTGGAATTATAGACTGCGTAGCGCCGCGGGCCCGGCGCCAATCTTTATGCGAGCCGTCCTGCAAGCTTTGGTCTGAAGTAAAGGCATGAACAGTATTAATAAAGGCGCGTTCTACTCCAAAATTTTCTTCCAAAACTTTTACGGTCAAAGTGCTGCAAACCGTCGTGCACGATGCAGCGCTGATTATTTTATGCTTGGATGGGTCAAAATTTTGATGATTAGCAGCAATAACAAAAGTCTCGTCCGCGTCATCCATTGGGGCGGTGGTAACCACGTACCTGGCGCCGGCATCTAAATGCTCCACAGCCATATTACGCTTGGTATATTTGCCGGTAGCATCAACAACTAAATCCACCCCTAACTTTTTCCACGGCAATGGCCCTTCATCGGTCACAAAAGGAAAAGTGCGGCCATCAATTACCAAACTTCTACCTTTAACCGTTACGTCTTTGTCCCAAACGCCATAATTGGAATCATATTTTAACAGATGAGCGTACATAGGCAAATCGCTACGGCTGTGCAAAGCCACGATTTCAAAATTTGGATTGTTGTGGGCGATCCTCAAAAAAACCCTGCCAATCCGGCCGAGTCCATTAAGCGCAATTTTTGGTTTTTTTGATGATGTCATACTGTTTCGTGTTAATTGTTATTCTTTAGCTCTTTCAGTGCCTGCTTATAAACCGCGCTGCTACTAATATCCAACCACAGACCCTCAAATGGATAGCCGGTCAGCTTGCCCTCTTCGGCTAGACGCGGGAACACGGAGCTTTCCAACTTGTCCGAAGATTTATCTAAATATTTAAAAATCTCTTGGTTCAAACAGTAAACCCCGGCGTTAATTAGGCGGGAAAAAGTTTTAGGGTTTTTGGGCTTTTCTTCAAACGAGACAATCTTGCTGCCGTTTAATTTGGCCAACCCCCACAAATCCACGCTCTCCGAACCCGTAAGCGCCATGGTGCAAAGAGATGATTTTTGCTGACGGTGGAATTCCACAAAATCATTATAGTCTATATCGCTCAAAACATCGCCGTAAAGCAATAAAAAATGCTCGCCGCGCAATAAATCTTTAGCTTGATACAGGGCCTGGGCCGTGCCGGAGCATTTGGCGTCTTGTTCAATATACTGGATGTGCATGCCAAGCTGGGCCCCGTCTTTAAAATAATTTTGGATAGTGTCTCCACTCTCGCCCACGGAAATGATAACATCAGTTAGCTTAAATGTTTTCAGACGCAGCAAGGTTTGCTCCAAAAGCGGCTTACCAGCGATTTTAACCATGGTCTTGGGCAAGCTCTTTTTTTCGCTTTCAAAATAAACCGGCTTGCCCCCAGCCAGAATTAAAACTTTTACCGCCTTGGCGCCCAAGCTTCGCGACAAAAAATACTCAATGGCGTGGCTGCGGTTACGCAGCCGCTCGCCGTCAATTAGGCCGTCCAGCTGTTTGAGCAAATCGCTGCGTAATGTAATTGTTAGGCGTTCGCGATTCATAATTTAAAGATCACGGATGAAACGCAGATGTCGCAAAATTTCGCAGATCGCCCAGTGCTATTGCGATTAGCGTCATCTGTGAGATCAGCGATTAATCTGTGATCTATATGATAATATCATACTTTTTTGATTTTTGAAAATTGACGGGGGCAGCGGCTGGGTTGTCCAGCTGGCCGCCCCGTCGTTAAGTTACTACAAGGAGTAGAGAGATCAGGCGGCGATCCGAGCGCGAGCGTTCCGCAAAACTTGGGCCACGGCCTTTACTGCTAGCCGCGTTACCCAGTTGCCCTGGTTCAGGCACCAGCGGATGCGATCCGGTTCGCCGAAATTGACGCCGGGGGATACTTCAAACCCCAGTTTCAACAGAGCGTCCCGAAACTCCACCGAGCCCATACCAACGATGCGGAAGTACACGAACATACCGCCGAACGGCATGAACACATCCTCCACACCATCGACAGACTCCAGCATCCCGACCGTAAACTCCGCACGGCGACGATACATCTGGGCCAGACGTCGTGGGTACCACGTGCACCAGAGTGCAGTAGCCCAGGACTTCTGCGCTGCCGGAGAACCACCCTCACTATCGCGCGACTTGATTTCCATAATACATCCGGGTTCACCGCCGGGTTGTATAATGAGTCCGACCCCTGCAATGATGGCGCCAAGTTTTGCGCCGGCCATGCAGAACGGCTTAGAAGCGGTCTGAATGCATACTGCGAACCGCATCCAACCCTCAACCTGTATGACGCTAACGACTTTGCCGTCATATGCGAGATCTCTGTAAGCCTCATCGCTTATAAGGACAAAATCGTAAAGGTAGGCGAGATGCACCAGTGCTTCGTAGTCCTCTTTACAGCGATACAAGAAACGAGGATTATCGAAACTTAAGATCACAGCCACGGGTCGATGCCCACCCCTCAGCAAAGCTTCAAGGTTTCTGATGAAACCTTTTACTGAGGGTGTGTCGAGGTAAATAGGTTCGCACCCAGCCCCAACCACACCATCCTTGTTGCCAGGATAAAATGGCATAGACATGACCACAGTCCCGACGAGCTTCAGAGCCTGGAGAATATACC
>Ga0207143_1070_pt1 | contig 13200 bp, 11 predicted proteins | sample Alteio_BWMinHeat_3_FD_153566 | JGI IMG/M metagenome (GOLD analysis project Ga0207143, IMG submission 153566) | Enriched cells from forest soil in Barre Woods Harvard Forest LTER site, Petersham, Massachusetts, United States -... | ecosystem: Environmental > Terrestrial > Soil > Temperate forest >... | reverse complement strand
CGTTGATAGGAACGTTCATCAATAATTGAAGTGTAATCATTGTGATGCATGTTTGGGTAGCGCTTAGCGATGATACGCTTTGCTTGTGCAATAAATGCTTCTTCACTGCCAAAGGGTAAAAAGACATAGTCTACGGTGGTGCATATTTGTCCAGCGTTGAGCGCCTTTGCCCACATAATATGTTCCACAGCAGTGGTGATGGGAAAATCGGGCGCAACAATGGTAGGAGACTTGCCGCCTAATTCTAAAGTAACTGGAGTCAAATTTTTGGCGGCATTGGTCATCACGGCACGACCAGTTTGACCGGAACCGGTAAAAAATAGGTGATCAAAGGGAAGTGAAGAAAAGGCCGGACCTAGTGTGCTATCACCATTGTCTACGTAAAACTGGAGTTTGTCGGATGCAAAGTATCTGGGGCTAATTTCAGTCAGCAAACGCGCAAAGTGAGAAGAATTTTCCGACATTTTTACCATGGCCCGATTACCCGCCGCAAAAATGGTTGCTAATGGAATAAAGGATAAATTGAGTGGAAAATTCCATGGCACAATCACTCCAACCACACCGAGCGGTTGAGGAATAACACGCAGATGAGAAGTTGGATAGAGCCGAAGATCAATTTTACGGCGTTGTGGCTTCATCCATTGTTTTAGATGTTTGAGGCTATTTTTAATTTCTTGTAAGGCAGTAAAAAATTCCGTGAACAAAGTTTCAAAAGTAGACCTATTACCGTAGTCAGCATGAATCGCAGCCACGATCGCGTCTTTGTTCTCTGTTAGCATACGTGCTAGCTTTTCTAAGTCCTCTTTACGGTTGGCGTAACTTGGTATGGGATCAGCAAAATAGGCGCCCCGTTGCCGTTGAAAGCAGAGTAAAAGGTCGGTGGGGATAGACTCAGATTTTAAAGAGTTCATAATGTACCTTTAGGGGTTGCTCGCATAATTTACCCATGAATCTTGAAATTCGTCATCCCCGCGAAAGCGGGGATCCAGTGTTGTAAACCTATGGCGAAGCCATCATTAAAGAGAAATAATGGCTTCGCCATCAAGTTACAATACTGGATTCCCGCTTTCGCGGGAATGACGGAGTCAGGGTTCATGGCTCAACTCGGGCGATTGGCGGACGCCTGGAATCTCTCCCCTCTCCCTCCGACCAGTGGGAGGGGTTTATGTTACCTCAACATGATGTTCTTATGAAAAATTCGTCACCATTATTCAGCGTCAAAGAAACACTGACTACGTTGTTACAAGCAGCAGACGGGCGCACCATAACAGATATCGAGCAACTTCCCACAGCCAGCGTTAATCAGCGCATATTAGCCGAAGATATCGTTGCACCTATCCATGTTCCCCCTGAGGCCAATGCACAAATGGATGGTTATGCCATGAATTCGAGTGAGATTAGCAGCCAGCCACTACTAATTAGCCAACGCATCACCGCTGGGCAAGTACCAGAACCATTACAGCAAGGAACGGCAGCGCGCATATTCACGGGGGCATTGCTGCCAGCAGGCGCTGATGCAGTGGTGATGCAAGAACAGTGTGAGGTGGTAGAGACTCCAAATGGCCCCGCGGTGTGCCTATTACACGTGCCTAAATCGGGCGAATGGGTGCGTAACGTTGGAATAGATATTCATAAAGACAGCATTATTCTGCCAGCAGGAACCCGGCTACGGGCCCAAGAATTGGGTTTGGCGGCTTCGGTAGGGGTGGCGACCTTGCCAGTAAAACGTCGGTTAAAGATTGCGGTGTTCTTTACAGGGGATGAACTAGTGATGCCAGGAGAACACCTGTTACCTGGCAAAATATATAATTCCAATCGCTTTTTAATCAACGCGTTATTAGAGAATTTAGGTTGCGAAATTGACGATTTTGGTATTGTTCCCGATACTTTAGAAGCGACTCGTATTGCATTGCGACGAGCGGCGCAGCAAAATGATGTAGTCATTACCTCGGGCGGTGTTTCTGTTGGCGAAGAAGATCACGTTAAGCCCGCTATGCAACTAGAAGGGCAATTGCATTTATGGCAAATAGCAATAAAACCTGGAAAACCGTTAGCATTTGGCCAAATAGGCAATTGTTTTTTTGTAGGTTTACCTGGCAATCCTGTATCTAGTTTTGTAACCTTTTTGGTATTGGTGCGGCCATTTTTGCTACGTTTGCAAGGAATAAAAGAAGTCACGCCACGTTTTTTTTTGTTGCGCGCGGATTTTTCTTGGCCCAAAGCCGATGTGCGCAATGAATTTTTACGAGTAAAGTTGAACCGAGATGGTGGACTAGATTTGTATCCAAATCAAAATTCCGCTGTGTTAAGTTCTGTTGTATGGGGAGATGGTTTGGTTGATAATCCTGCTGGGAATAGTATTGAGTTAGGCGATTTAGTGAAGTTTATTCCATTTTCAGAGTTATTGGCATAATAAGAGGGAGAGAAAAAAATGAATTCGGGGAGAACCATTAAATTACGTTTTTTTGCCGGCGTGCGGGAACAAGTAGGTCGTGAAGAAGAAATTGTGGTCTTGCCGCTAGAAATAAAAACCATGGGGCAAGTACGCAATTGGTTGGTAGGCCGCGGTGGCGTTTGGGCAGAGACCTTTGGCAGTGACAGTCCTTTGCGCGTGGCATATCAACATGAATTGTGTGAGTTAGATACAGAAATACACGATCGGACGACAGAACACGAAATTGCTTTTTTTCCGCCGGTGACTGGTGGATGAAGATATCTGTACAGCAGGATGACTTTGATGTCAGTGCTGAGTTAGCTGCATTAAGAGCCGCGCAGGTTGGTGCCATTGTGAGTTTTGTTGGCACCGTGCGTGATGTGTGTTCGGATAACAAAATCGAGTACTTGGAGTTAGAACACTATCCTGGCATGACAGAAAAATCACTGGAGGAAATTGCTAGGCAGGCGAGACAACGATGGGATATTTGTGATGGGGTAATTATTCATCGTTTTGGTCGGTTGCCGGTAAGTGCACAAATTGTATTAGTAGCTGTAGCAAGTCAGCATCGTGCCAGCGCATTTGCAGCTTGCGAATTTATGATGGATTCATTAAAAGTGCAGGCGCCGTTTTGGAAAAAAGAAATTGGTGCAGATGGGGCACGTTGGGTGGCGGCTCGGCTTGCCGATTTAGGGGTCATGAGAAAATGGAATTAAGATACCGCGGTCCAGATACCGTGTCTTTTGCGCGTCTTTTGTTGCAAGGGTATAAGTTATACAATCCATTATCTTTTCACACGCTATAAAGGTCAATGGCGCTTGATACCCTGGCCTTCCGGCTGGCGGTCGACGAAGGTTTTTCTTTAAAATTCTCTTTTTTTGAGGATTGAAGGGCTGCATCTTTTTCTGCATTTTGCTCTTCTAATGCATCTATAGCTTGTTGATTACCTTTTTGAGCGGCTTTTTTTAAGAGAGTTTGTGCTTTTTTAGTATTTTTTTCAAGAATTGTTCCCTCAAAATAAAGCTGGCTAAGTTCAAAAAGTGATTCATGGTTAATTGTGTCAACGTATGGTTCCAAGGTTACACAATTTAACGGCCCAGAAATGTGATAGATAAGTGGATCCTCCTTTTCTCCCTGTATTTTTGCCCTTTGCTTTTCCATTGATTCATTACAATTTTTGGCAGCAAGAACCAAATATTGGGCTGCGCCATCATAATTTTCTTGTTCAAGACATCTTCCGCCCAGTCTAGTCGCCGCTTTTGCATGCTTTTCACCAACTAGATACTTTAAAAAATATTCCGAATTTTTACTTAGAAAATAAATTTTTTTTTCAAGCCATAAATTGCCAATTTTGAACAACACGTTTTTTGGGTAATCCGAAAATCTAATGTCTGGGCATGAGTCAACGAACTTTGTAACCAACTCTGTTAATGATTGTTTCGCTTCGGTGTGTCCCTTTTCTACCGCAAAAATAAGATTTTGCGCTGTGCAACTCCAGCTTCGTATGTGATCATCACATATGTATCCTAAATCATGTAATTGGAGTATCTTATCATTGAGTAGCCATTCGATACCCTGTGATTGATTATATCGTCGAACTGCATTGATTGCACGATCAAATTCCGCTGTATTTGTTGCGGGCTTAGTATCCTCATTGGACAGTGGCAGGGGTTGTTGATAGATCATTCCCATAAAATAGGCGCTGTCGCCATGTATGGGAGCCAGTTCGCTTAATAGCCTGATGCCATATTCCATATAATCTGACTTAAAGTTCTGTCGCGTTCCTTTAAGCGCGCCACGAGTATCCAATGGATCTACCTTTTTGAGTTTTTCTATGTGGGCCTCAATGATTTCTATTTCGCTGTTTTTAGCTTTCGAAGCATATGGATTATTTTGCAGGAGTTTTAATGCGTATTGATGAGCTTCGGTAATGTGAGAACTATCTTTTGACTGATGGATAGATGCAATTATCTCCTTCTTTACTTTGGGGTTAATGTCATTTTTTGTGGAAGAAAACCTTTCGACAGGGATCTGTTGTTTCGCTGACTTCAAATGAATTGTTCCAAGCGCAGTCACTGCATTCTTCCTTGCTTCTTGATAAGGATTATCCGATACTGAAATTGCCCTTAAGCATGCATAACTGAACGATTCGTAATTCGGATTGTTATTCTCCGGCAAATCAATGTCCATAGCATTTAAATATTCTGCAGCATTTTTCCCCCATTTGATCACGCTATCGGTTGAAGGGCATCCGTAATTAATTATCGACGAAATTATCCTACTGGGCAGTCGTTTTGCTACGTCTTCACCCAGATTTTCCATGTTATCAAAAACTTCAAATACTTTTCCTAATCCAGATAAGGCTAATTGACGGTCCTTGTAAGAGCTTTGTTTATGTTCAATAATATCTAAAAACTGCTTGATAGCTTCAATATTGTAATTGCGATGGTCGATCCATGGTGAAGGGTCGGCAGTTGTTTGAATTTGTAAGTATGCTGCAGCGTAGGTTTGTCCAAGTTTAAGTTTGATCGAGATCATCTCACTGCTTGGGGCTAACTTGGAGTCCAAAGTTTCCCATCCGTTCAATACACCGTTAAAATGATTAATCGCAAGAAGTTTACCTGCTAAGATTTCTGATTCACTGTAAAACTCCCCTAGTCGTAACAAAGGACGCCATGTAGAGTCTTTTGGAGCTTGGTTCCAATTCGCGGCGAGCTCCCATTTAATCCTGGCTTCTGCCATTAACTCTATTTTTTTACTAGGATCAAGTTGAGCTAGGCGCCTATATGCCTCTCCACAAAAATATAAGTGGTCACAGACTTCTGAAGGAGCGAGTGTGAGTGAAGGGGAATTTAAACATGAGCAAATTTCTTCCAACGAATTTTTTGCTTCAGTAACATCTTCAATTGTTAAGTCATTTTTCTCCAAAAGGGAGTGTGCCGCTGGTCGCCATCGTGGGACTAAAGTGAGATCCATTATTCTTTCCTTCAAACGATAAAGCAGCGTAGATTCTAAAATGCTGCTTGGAATTTTGTCATACGTATTTTCCACATCGAATGGTAGTGTTTCTGATGGGCTAGTGACATGTATCCATTGGCGCTTAGAACTCAACCGCCTTCCTTATCCCGCTTTCGTGCATTTTCTACGCGTAACACCATTTGTTTAACTGATGGAGTCATATTAATTGGAGCCAATGTAATGTTGGGATGACTGTTTTGAAACACACGGAATAGTTCGTCTGCAAATCCCTGGCCGATTTCTGCAACCCCTTTAAAATCAAGCACCACAGATTGAAAACGCTCAAATCGGCGAGTCAATCTTTTCGCCTGAGATCGTGAAACTAGATTTTCACCTTCATGCTGAGCAAGATGAACTGGAACAATCGTTTTTGAAAATGTAAACTCATCTGGTTCTGCAAATTTATCAAAAATTTCTCTGCTGGTTCTGGTGCTGTCGTTGTCAATGCGCATTAAGACTCGCGTCCCATGGAAAGGTTTGGCTTTATTAGTTTTATCGACTAGTGTGTCAGGATCGTTTTCATTATGCACAAAAAATAAGTTTTCAGACTCAATCCAAAAGAAGTCAAACATTTTCGATGCAAAGAAAATACCTTCACCTGTATGATTAAGAGGGTCAGTTGTTAATTTTCCTTTAGCTAATTCAAGTATGGCCTCTCTTGCATCAAACAAATTTAGCGCCTTTTGAATTTTTAAAAAAATCCCTTCACCAAGATCCTTCACGCCGCATGTTGTGCTAATGAGATTTCGTTCTATATAAAATTCAACTGTGTTTGAACCAGAATGATCGATCGCGTTATTCACCATTTCGGTAACACCATAGTGCAAGATATTACGCACGTTATTAGGTAAGCCCTTGATGTATGGCGCGCAAGCCTGACGCCACACAGTATCCTCAGATAAACCTTTCATCACATATTTCTGAGCATGATGGATTGTATCTACCAATGCATACTCAATACCACGCCCTGTCCCGCTAGAACTTATCCAACCAGATTCCTTTAATTCTGCTAATTTGGCACTTGCCGCCTGTCTAGAAATTCCAAACGTCTCCGCAACACGGACTGCTACTTGTTTTGGATCTTTTTGAATTAGACGACCTATTTCTACTATTTGTTCAACATCCATATTTTACCCACGAATTAAATGTAAAGATAGATTTTGTTAATTGTAAACAAAATTTACCTTAATTGTCATGTAATAAAAATCGGGTAATCACTTTGGAGGACGACTGGGTGGTTGCTGGAGTATCTTAATCAGGGACTATTTATAGTAATCTTAGTGATCTTATGCATCAACAGGCTAAGTTCACTTAAGATTAGTATATTTGCAAGGTTGAAATTGACAATATCAAATATAATCATTATGATTAAAATTAAATCGTGTCCAAGTTGTATCAATCAAAGTTCTAGAGTTTAAGGAAAGAAAATGTCAAGAATGGGTGAAAAACGTCATACCAAAGCTAAAAGTCGCGTTCTCACGGCGCACGTACCTATTCTGCTTGCGGACCAAGTTGACGAGTTAGCGGAGCGTCTTGAACGCTCACGCGGCTGGATTGTGAAGCAGGCACTTTCTACCTGGATCGCCCAAGAAGAAGAACGGAATCGTTTGATTTATGAGGCACTTGCCGATGTGGATGCGGGGAATGTCATTGACCATGAGGCTGTGCAGGCATGGGCGGATAGTCTTAGCACAAATGATCCGTTACCGTTGCCGCGTTGATGAAGCTTCAGTGGGCAACAAAAGCGCTTTCTGATTTAGCGCGCTTGAACGAATTCTTGTCTGCAGTGAATAAAACTGCAGCCGCGCGGGTGGTACAAGTACTGACCAAAGCTCCGACAATCCTGCTCACCAACCCCAGGCTCGGCGAACGGCTATCCCAGTTCGAGCCACTCGAGGTCCGTCGGATTCTGGCTGGGCAATATGAAATCCATTACAAGATTCAAAATGGCACGATTTATGTGTTGCGGTTATGGCATACAAGAGAAGACCGATAAAGTTATTGCACCACGGCATCACTTTTGCCCATCCACCTCCATCGAATTGTTGACATTATAAACATGACTGAAATTTACCCCGCTTAAATCAACATTGCGCAAATCAACGCAGGTCATGAAAGCTGAATTTAATTCGGTTTCACATAAATTGCCGTTTTCTATCTTGATGCCTGTTTGAACAGAGGATAAATTTGTGCGTTTATCTTTGTTACTGTATTGACGATCAGATTCATCTTTGTTGCATGGAGTTTTTGTTTTAAGTATTTCTTGCAAACTCCCGCTTTCATCCATCCTCATAGGATTAGTACAACAGCCCCCATCACATTTTCGAGACGCATGAATAAAATGCGTATCGATGAAGTTTTTACCTAGTATATTTTCCATAGAAGTAACAAAGAGGTCACATGCATGTTTGCATACTTTAATATCCGAATCCAGTTTGCTTTCGTTACTCTGTGTTTTTTTAGAAATTGTCAATAAGGCTTGTTTATATATATTCTTATCTGGATACAGTGTGGCAAAAAGCTTTTTTCTTTCTTCAAAGGTTAATTTAAAAACACTGATTGCTTCCTTAGCCCTTCCTAAGTCGCCCAATTTTGATAAAAGAGCATTGGTAAAGTTGGATTCATAATCTCCGCCATTTCGACTGGTTAATGCACTTTCGAAGTCATCAAATAATAGCCCGTAGATATTAGAAACATACAGCGTGTCTATTTTTAATGAGCGTGTAGCAAGTAATTCACCGAATCTCTTTGTGTTGTTCTGATCGCATAAATCCAGTTGTATAAAGGCAAACCCATCATTACAAAAAATGTCCCTGATCTTTTTATATTTTTCATTTGTTGAAAGAAAGCCGGTTTGGTCGTTAAATTTTTTTTCTAATGAACTGATGCAATTTTCAGCTTTTTGATCGGCACATTCCCTAAAGTAACTGCCTTTATTTTGTCTAAGTAAATCTTTGATCTCTCCAAATGCAATATGTCGACATTCATTCTCTTTAATAATTTGCTCTATGGGAGTCCAAAATTTCCTTACACATTCAGCACGGTCAACAATAATAATATTATTTAAGTCACAATGTGAATGATCTCTCTCAACTGACGCCAAATCTAATGAAAATAGACCTGATGTATAAATACCTGTATTACCTGTTATCGGTTTTTCCTTGAGCGATTTAAGCACCTTTTCCCAGTTTAGTTCATTAGTTTCCACAAACACCCGGTCAAAAATAGAATTGTGCTCAGACGTCTGAACTTCTCTAAAATGAGCCTTCAATGTTGTATCTCTAGGTGTATCAGACATATTGTTGAGAGCAGCATGAATATCGTTAAAAGCTTTATAAAATAAGCCAGGTAATTTACTAAAATCCATAATCGTTAAGTTTCAATGTAAACGTTTTATCCAATTTGCGCGTAAAACCTCATCCTTCAGAGGCTGTCGTAAAAGGTAGTAAACTCCCCTCTCAAGTGGGAGAGGGGTTCATATTACCTTTTGCGACAGCTTCTTCAGAGGGTATAAGCGCGGACGGTAAAGCCGTTTTTTGGTCTTCAATGCCCTGATATTTATGTTTTGGCAGGAGTGGGCAGGAGTGTAATTTTTTCTGGCTGGTACGCCAATTGTGGATACTTCGTAAATGTCATTGCTATAGAACAATAAAATGTTGGCAAGCTTGGACCGATAGTCTCGGCTAAAGATTAATTCAACTGCCCCCGAGCAATCTTCGACACCCCGGTAATATGCCGCACGTTACGCATTAAACGAGCTAGATGTTTTCGGTCTTCCACTTGGATGGTGAAGCAAATTTGAGATAAGGAATCAAATGAATTTCCTTCCATTTCCACGTTAATGATATGGGCGTCTGAGTCGCCAATTTCCGCAGCTACTCTAGCTAATACACCACGTTCATTGGTGGTGAAGATCGTAAACTTACAATCGAAGCGACGATTTAAATCTTGGCCCCACATGACATCGATCCAGCGATCGGGTTCTTTTTGTAATTGGCGTTTGCCAACCGGGCAATCAAAGGTATGGACGATTAAGCCTTGATCGCGTTTTAATTGACCGATAATCTCGTCACCTGGAATAGGTAAACAGCAAGTGGCCAATTCAGCCGAAATTCCTTCATTACCATAAATGATCACTGGGTCGAGTTTAGCAATCGATGATGTATCTTGCGGAAATGGATGAAAGGGGATGGAAGAGGGCTCATCTTCAATTAAATCTAAAATGTGGCGCGCTACTAAAGTGGCCATGCGTCGTCCAGCACCAATATCGGCATACAGTTCATCCATCGATGTCGCATTGGATTCAAACAAAAGTTTTTCAATGACATCTTCCGGCAGGGTAGGATTTAAGTTAAGTAAGGTCAGTGACTGCGATAAAATTTGCCGACCCAGTTCGGTAGACTCAGCCAGATTGGCAGTGCGTAAATAATGGCGAATTGCAGAGCGTGCTCTACCGGTGCGCACATAGCTCAACCAGTTTGGAGTAGGGCGTGAGGTTGGTGAAGTAATGATTTCAACGATATCACCACTGCGCAACTCAGTACGGATTGGTACTGGTTCGTGGTTGACTTTAGCCGCGATGGTATGGTCACCGATATCAGTGTGAATCGTGTAAGCAAAGTCAAGCGCAGTCGATCCTCTGGCTAAAGCGATAATTTTTGATTTAGGAGTGAACACGTAGACAGAATCGGGAAATAAGTCGACTTTAATATGCTCAAGAAATTCTGCTGAATCACCGGTTTGTTTTTGAATATCAAGTAATGACTGCAGCCAAGCGTGGGTGCGTAATTGGATGTCAGACAACGACACATCTTCATCTTTGTATAACCAATGCGCAGCTACCCCAGATTCAGCGATCCGGTGCATGTCGGCAGTACGAATTTGAAACTCAACCGGAGTGCCATATGGTCCAACCAATGTGGTGTGCAGCGATTGGTAGCCATTTAGTTTGGGGAGGGCAATGTAGTCTTTAAACTTGCCTGGCATTGGTTTATACAAGTTGTGTAGTACACCCAAGGCGTGATAACAGTTCTTTAAGTCTTGAACCACGACCCGGAATCCATATACATCAAGCACCTGAGAGAACGATAAGTTCTTGTCATGCATTTTGCGGTAAATGCCATACAAGGTTTTTTCACGACCATAAATTTCTGCCGCAATACCGGCACTGCTAAGAGCATTGTTGAGTGTGTCCAAAATTTTTCCGACTACCTCACGTCGGTTACCGCGCGCTGCTTTGACCGCCTTGGATAAGGTGCGGTATCTAAGTGGATAGAGATGTAAGAAGGCTAAATCTTGCAGTTCTCGATAGATATTATTCAGTCCCAAGCGGTGCGCTATCGGCACATAGACTTCCATGGTTTCGCGCGCGATCCGTTTTTGCTTCTCAGGTACCATCACACTTAATGTGCGCATATTGTGTAGACGATCTGCGAGTTTAACCAAAATAACTCGTACATCGCGCGCCATCGCCAGCAACATTTTTCTAAAATTTTCGGCCTGCGCTTCAATTTGACTTTGAAATTCAATTTTGTCGAGTTTAGATAACCCATCAACCAAGCTGGCGACCTGCGGTCCGAAACGTTCTAATAATTCTTCTTTCTTAACGTGTTGATCTTCCATGACATCATGTAATAGCGCTGCCATGATGGCCTGTGAATCTAATTTCCAATCAGCACAAATTTCAGCAACAGCAATGGGATGCGAGATATAAGGTTCGCCTGAACGGCGCATTTGCCCCAGGTGCATCTCATCGGAAAACCGAAAAGCATCCCGCACATTACTTAATTCATTGCTGGGCAGGTAAGCACTCAGTTTTTCGGTGAGCTGTGTAATGGAAATGTGAATATTGCTTTTTGGAACTCTTGTGGGGTGATTGGAAGCAGGAGCTGAGCCAGCCGCTGGCAAACGCTTCCTCTTAGCTCGCGACTGAGCTTTGGCCGGGGAGGGTTCGGAGGGGGTAAGACTCATTCTTAAAAGTGTTAAAAAACATGAGATGGGCGTCATCCCCGCGCGGGCGGATTCTAGTGTCACTCATCGATCATTTCATTATATAAATTAAGAAACTTTTTGTAAGCGTTGGTTGGTGTACATCATTTCACCCACGAACCTCGAATCCGTTATTTCCGCCCCGAGTGCTTTAGAGGCTGTCGCGAAAGGGTCAAAGAAGGTCCCCTCTCCCCCCGGGAGAGGGTTAGGGAGAGGGAACAACGAGAGCGTAAATCACAATTGCGGTAATTTTGAGCTCCGTTGTCCCTCTCCCGCCCTTCGGGCACCCTCTCCCGGGGGAGAGGGAACTTCATTTTACCTTTTGCGACACCCTCTTCAGTCGAGGGCGGGAATGACGAATTGGCGGTTTATGGTCTGAATTCCGTTAAAAAAGAAACAACTGCGGGCAACCAGACTTACACTGGAACCTTTTTCAGCATTTCCTTACCAATTAGCCCTTTGGCAATCTCACGTAATGCAATCACGTTAGGTTTATCGTTGGAGTCTACTTTAGGTGTATGTCCTTGCCGCAGTTGGCGAGCGCGATATGCCGCGACTAGGGTTAGTTCAAAGCGATTGGAAATATATTCTAATGCGTCTTCAATGGTGACACGAGCCATAATGTTTCCTTTACTGCTAATTAATAAAAAGTTAACTGGATTGAATACCCAATTGAGTAAATAGTTGAGAATGTCGAGCAGATTGCTGGTTGAAACGGCATCTGGTTGCTTTGATAACAGCCGTTAATTCAGATAGGGCAATTTCAAACTCTTGGTTGATAATAACATACTCATACTCAGGGGCGTGCGCAATTTCGCCATTGGCAGCCAATAATCGACGCTCGATGACTTCTGGGCTGTCTTGGCCGCGTTGTTTTAACCTATGTTCTAAGGCGTCGATTGACGGAGGTAAGATAAAAATACCCACTGCGCTTGGAAATTGCGCTTTGACTTGCTGTGCGCCCTGCCAATCAATTTCTAACAGTATATCGGTATCAAAGCGCATCGCTTCTTCAATCAACGTTCGCGAGGTGCCATAATAATTACCGTGCACTTCTGCGAATTCTAAAAATTCATGATTCGCTCTCCGGGCTGCAAATTCAGACTTGGTGATGAAATGGTATTCTCGTCCGTTGACCTCGCCAGGACGCGGGGAGCGGGTAGTATAGGAAATGGATAGACGTAAGTTTGGATCTTGGGCCAACAGCGCATTGACTAAACTCGATTTGCCGGCTCCGGATGGTGCAATAATGATAAATAAGCTACCAGCTTGGGTATAAGATAGGCTCATAAATTATTCCAAATTCTGTACTTGTTCCCGCATCTGTTCAATCAGCAATTTCAATTCCATTGCTGCATCAGATAATTCTTTTAAGGCAGCTTTTGAGCCAAGCGTATTTGCTTCACGATTCAGTTCTTGCATCATAAAGTCTAAGCGCTTGCCAACTGGGCCGCCTTTAGCAAGGATATGGCGCGTTTCGGTTAAATGTCCAGACAATCGAGCCAATTCTTCAGCAATATCAATGCGAATGCCGTATAAGGCCACTTCTTGACGGATCCGATCTAACAGCTCTTCTTGTGAAATCGTAGTCAAGTTACCAATATTAGTTAGCCCAAGCACTTCTTGTAAGCGATTAACCGATTTTTGTTGAAATTGGGCAATTAATTGTGGAACGATAGGACTAATTCGTGCCACGATGGTTTCCATTTCATCAATCTTATGCAGCAATACTGTTTGTAAGGTATTACCTTCTCGCTCTC
>Ga0207143_1074_pt1 | contig 13222 bp, 13 predicted proteins | sample Alteio_BWMinHeat_3_FD_153566 | JGI IMG/M metagenome (GOLD analysis project Ga0207143, IMG submission 153566) | Enriched cells from forest soil in Barre Woods Harvard Forest LTER site, Petersham, Massachusetts, United States -... | ecosystem: Environmental > Terrestrial > Soil > Temperate forest >... | reverse complement strand
CCAGATATTGATGGCGGTTTGATTGGGGGCGCGTCATTGGACGCGAGTAGTTTTTTAGCAATTTGTGATGCAGGTGTAACAAAATGTACCAGTTCATCTTATTGATTCACGTATTTGCAGCAGTGCTACTAGTAGCGCTGGTGTTGGTACAACAAGGCAAAGGGGCTTCGATGGGCGCTGCATTTGGCAGCGGGGCATCTCAAACCGTATTTGGTAGCAGAGGCTCAGGTTCTTTCTTATTTAGATTGACGATGGGTTTTGTGGCTGTGTTTTTTATTACCAGCCTGAGCTTAAATTATTTGACAATGCATGCTTATAAACAGCAACGCGTGATTGAATTGCCTCCACTCCCAGTCAAGGCGGCAAATCCATCTCAGCCTGCGCCGGCCATACCGGAACAACAAACAAAATCAAACGTCGTGAAGACGAAAGCAACAACTGAGACTCAGGAAAATATACCAACAAGAAAAAAATAGGCCGTTTGATAAAGGCCGACGTGGTGGAATTGGTAGACACGCTACCTTGAGGTGGTAGTGGCGAAAGCTGTGACGGTTCGAGTCCGTCCGTCGGTATTTATGTAGGAGTAGGTTGCATTGCTGCAGAATTATTTGCCTGTACTTATTTTCATTATGATTGGTCTGGGCGTCGGCCTCATCGCCCCGATCATTGGTTATCTGCTCAGTCCTAAACGACCTAATCCCGAAAAATTGTCTGCTTATGAATGCGGGTTCGACGCTTTTAATGACGCGCGGGCCCCTTTTGATGTTCGATATTATCTGGTTGCTATTTTGTTTGTGATTTTTGATTTAGAAACGGCTTTCTTGGTTCCTTGGGCTGTGGTGTTCCGTACCCTCGGTTGGTTTGGCATGATTTCCATGGGTATTTTTTTAGGGTTGCTGACCGTTGGTTTTATTTATGAGTGGAAGAAAGGAGCGCTAGAATGGGAATAGGTGACTTTCTCAAGCCAGGTTATTACCTCACTTCTGCTGAAAATGTATTTAATTGGGCGAGATCGGGTTCTCTTTGGCCAATGTCGTTTGGATTAGCCTGCTGCGCAGTTGAAATGATGCATTCTGCTGCTTCTCGTTATGATTTGGATCGCTTTGGTGTCATTTTTCGCCCTAGTCCCCGTCAATCGGATTTAATGATCGTGGCTGGTACGCTCTGCAATAAAATGGCGCCTGCGCTTCGCAAAGTTTACGAGCAAATGTCAGAGCCGCGTTGGGTCATTTCCATGGGATCTTGTGCAAATGGGGGTGGATATTATCATTATTCTTACTCCGTTGTGCGCGGTTGCGATCGTATTGTGCCGGTAGATGTGTATGTACCAGGTTGTCCGCCAACCGCGGAAGCATTGATGTATGGTGTCATACAATTACAAAACAAAATTCGCGGTGCGAAGAAGATAGAGCGGTAGGAGTGACAATGACAGATACCAACACACTCTGTACTCAGCTCAACGAACGTTTCGCTGCATGGATTGAAACCTCTCGTGTTGCACTTCACGAAGTCACCCTCGAAGTGAAGCCCGAACATTTAGTGGAATTATGTTTAGCACTACGTGATGAACCTCCATTTGCCTTTAATCAATTAATGGATGTTTGCGGTCTGGATTACTTGCATTATGGTTTAGACGACTGGCAAACAGCCTCCGCCACTGAAACGGGATTTAGCCGCGGTGTGACAGCAAAGCCTTTAAGAGAAGAGGCAGCAAAGCCAAACCGATTTGCGGTGGTTTATCATTTATTATCGCTTAGCAAAAATCATCGACTGCGTTTAAAAGTCAATTTACCAGATGAAAAAGAATTAATGATTGATTCTGTCATGTCCATTTGGCCATCGGCGAATTGGTATGAAAGAGAAGTCTTCGATTTATTTGGTATTCTTTTTCGGGATCACCCCGATTTACGACGCATTTTAACGGATTATGGTTTTGTAGGTCATCCCTTTCGTAAAGATTTCCCGCTGATTGGTAAAGTCGAAGCCCGATACGATGCAACATTAGGCCGAGTGGTTTATGAACCGGTGAGCATCGAAGCGCGTATACTGGAACCCAAAGTGATACGCCATGATCATCGTTATATCGTGGGTGAAGAGGGAGAAGCGCATGGAAAATAAGGCGACAGAACACATGCCGGAAATTAAAAATTATGTCTTTAATTTCGGTCCTCAACATCCTGCTGCACACGGTGTACTGCGCCTCATTTTAGAAGTGGATGGTGAAACGATTGTTCGCGCGGATCCCCATGTCGGTTTATTACATCGCGCCACTGAAAAATTAGCAGAAAGTAAGCCTTTTAATCATACCATCGGTTATATGGACCGATTAGATTATGTGTCCATGATGTGTAATGAACATGGTTATGTGTTAGCCATCGAAAAATTATTAGGAATTACGCCGCCCATTCGCGCGCAATATATCCGCGTGATGTTTGATGAAATTACTCGCATTTTAAATCACTTATTGTGGCTCGCGGCACACAGTTTAGATAATGGCGGTATGGCCGTGTTTCTTTATTGCTTCCGCGAACGAGAAGATTTATTGGATTGTTATGAAGCAGTGTCTGGCGCTCGCATGCATGCGACTTATTATCGTCCCGGCGGTGTTTATCGCGATTTACCGGATACCATGCCAAAGTACAAACCATCCAAATGGCATAATGCAAAAGAAACAGCGATTCGTAATGAAGCACGAGAAGGTTCGTTATTAGATTTTATTTGGGCTTTTACCGAGCGTTTCCCTGGTTGTGTGGATGAATATGAGGGATTGTTGACAAATAATCGTATTTGGAAGCAGCGGACGGTGAATATTGGTGTGATTTCTGCCGAACGCGCGATTGCAATGGGATTTACGGGACCAATGTTGAGAGCCTCAGGCGTTCCCTGGGATTTACGTCGAAAACAACCTTATGAAGTGTATGACCGATTAGATTTTGATATTCCGGTGGGAACGAAAGGCGATTGTTATGATCGTTATTTAGTGCGAGTGCATGAAATGCGTCAATCGAATCGGATTATTCGTCAATGTGTGGAATGGCTACGAAAAAATCCAGGACCTGTGATGATTGATGATTACAAAATCGCGCAAGTCCCGCGTGAAGAAATGAAAATCAGTATGGAAGCAATGATTCATCATTTTAAAAATATGACAGAAGGTTATTGTGTGCCAGCCGGTGAAGCTTATGCGGCGATTGAACATCCCAAAGGCGAATTTGGCGTTTATTTGGTATCAGATGGTGCAAACAAACCTTATCGATTGAAAGTGCGCGCAGCAGGTTTTCCGCATTTAGCGGGGTTGAATGAGTTGATTCACGGACACATGATTGCGGACGTGGTTTCAATTTTATCGAGTTTAGATATTGTTTTTGGTGAGATTGATCGATGATGAGTGAACAGAAATTACCAGCAGATATTCGAGAACATATCGATCATTGGCTGTTACGTTATCCGCCAGAACAAAAACGCTCGGGTGTATTTGAAGCACTTCGCGTGGTGCAAGAACGAAATGGTGGTTCATTAACCACAGAATGGATGGATGCGGTGGCTGATTATTTGGGGATTCCTCATATTGCGGTATATGAAGTGGCGACGTTTTATTCGATGTATTTTCTGCATCCCGTTGGTCGCCGCGTGATTGATGTTTGTAACAATGTTTCTTGTGCGTTAAATGGGGCAGATGAAATAGTCGGACATTTGAAAAAGCGATTGAATATCGATGTGAATGAAACCACAACGGATGGAAAATTTACGTTAAGAGAAGTGGAATGTTTGGGTGCGTGCACAGCAGCGCCCGTTTGTCAGATTGGCAAGAAGTATTATGAACATCTGACAATAGAAAAGATGGATGAGATATTAAATCATGGCGAATGAAATTTGTTTCCGAACGCTTCACTTAGATCAGCCTTGGACGTTGGCGACTTACCAACGCGCGGGTGGTTATGAGCAATGGAAAAAAATTCTTCGTGAAAAAACACCGCCAGAAAAAATTATTGAAGCAGTGAAATTATCCGCATTGCGTGGCCGAGGCGGTGCGGGATTTTCGGCAGGATTGAAGTGGAGTTTTATCCGCCGAGACTTGCCGGGACAAAAATATATTTTATGTAATTCCGATGAAGGTGAGCCTGGCACGTGTAAAGATCGCGATATTTTATTATTTAATCCACATCAAGTGCTGGAAGGTATGTTGATTGGTGCTTATGCGATGGGTGCAACCGTTGGTTATAACTATATTCGCGGTGAATATTGGGAACCGTATGAACGTTTTGAAGCTGCACTTTCCGAGGCAAGAGAAGCGGGTTTACTAGGCCAAAATATTTTAAACTCGGGTGTCGATGTTGAAATTCATTCTCATTTAGGCGCTGGTGCTTATATTTGCGGTGAAGAAACCGCGATGATGGAATCATTGGAAGGGAAGCGTGGTTATCCGCGATTTAAACCACCTTTTCCAGCCGCTTTTGGCCTTTATGGCAAGCCGACCACCATTAATAACACAGAAACGTATGCTTCTGTGCCAGTCATTTTGGAAAAAGGGGCGGAATGGTTTTTACAATTAGGCAAACCCAATAATGGCGGTTGCAAGATTTTTTCTGTGACGGGACATGTGAATAAACCGGGTAATTTTGAAGTACCATTGGGTACGCCTTTTAAAGATTTATTAGCATTGGCGGGTGGCGTGCGGGATGGCCATCGTTTAAAAGCAGTCATCCCAGGTGGTTCTTCCATGCCTATTTTGCCTGCAGATGTCATGATGTCCTTGGATATGGACTTTGATTCTCTACAAAAAGCAGGATCAGGTTTGGGATCGGGTGCCGTGATTGTGTTTGATGAAACGGTTTGTATAGTCAAATTATTAAAACGCATTTCAAAATTTTATATGCATGAATCTTGTGGGCAATGCACACCATGCCGTGAAGGCACAGGTTGGTTGTATCGTTTGACGAGTCAGATTGAGGCAGGTTGCGGCACAATGGAAGATTTGGAAACCTTGCGCCGTGCGGCAAAGAATATTGAAGGGCGTACCATTTGTGCGTTTGGTGAAGCGGCTGCGTGGCCGGTGGCGGGGTGTTTGAAGCATTTTTATGATGAGTTTGTGTATCACGTAGAGCATAAAAAATGTATGGTGTAGCCCTCACCCCGACCCTCTCCCGCAACGACTGACAGAGTTTTTGTGGACACCGAGGGCGGGAGAGGGAGTCTTTGTCGTAGCTAGTTAGAACAAAGAACGCCAGCTCTGTGAAGTTAGGTAAGAACTTTGTCGGTGGGTGGAGAATTTATGGTGTCACTACGGCGTCCCCCTCTCCCGCCCTGTGAAGTCGGAAAAGAAATTTGTCGGTGGTTGCGGGAGAGGGTCGGGGTGAGGGCTGTTTAGAGGTAAAAGCTAAATGACAGAAATAGAAATTGAAATTGACGGAAAAAAATTAAAAGCAGCGCCGAATCAAACTGTGATTCAAGTGGCAGATGCGGCTGGTATTTATATTCCGCGTTTTTGTTACCACAAACATTTGTCTGTGGCTGCGAATTGCCGCATGTGTTTAGTCGAAGTTGAAAAATCGCCTAAGACTTTGCCTGCTTGCGCAACACCCGTGATGCCGGGTATGAAAGTTTTTACCAAATCACAAAAAACCATTGAAGCACAACGTTCAGTGATGGAATTTCTACTCATTAACCATCCTTTGGATTGCCCAATCTGCGATCAAGGCGGCGAATGTGAATTACAAGATCTTTCGATGGGATATGGGGCATCGCGCTCCCAATATAATGAATGTAAGCGCGCGGTAGCAGATGAAGACTTAGGACCGTTGATTGCAACAGAAATGACGCGCTGTATTTTATGCACCCGCTGTGTGCGTTTTGGTGATGAAGTGGCGGGACTGCGTGAATTAGGTGTGACAGAGCGCGGCGGACACGCGGAAATTAGTACTTATGTGAAACACGCTGTTACCTCCGAAGTATCAGGTAATATCATTGATCTTTGCCCTGTTGGTGCGCTGACTTCAAAGCCTTATCGATTCACGGCGCGCGCATGGGAGTTGGATCAAGCGCCAAGTATCAGTCCGCATGATTGTATGGGTTCGAATTTACATGTTCATACGCGTTACGGAAAAGTGATGCGTGTTGTGTCGCGTGACAATGCAGCCATCAACGAAACTTGGGTGTCTGATCGAGATCGTTTTAGCTATACCGGTATATATGCGCCTGATCGCTTAGCCGAACCGATGGCACGAATTCATGGCAAGTTAGAACCTGTGACATGGGATAAAGCGTTTGAATTGATGACAGCGGGACTGCAGACCGTGATTGCACAATCGGGTGGTGATCAAATCGGCGCGCTCGCTTCGCCCAACTCAACTTTAGAAGAATTTTATCTATTACAAAAAATTACGCGTGGATTGGGCAGCGCGAATATAGATCATCGTTTACGAGAAATCGATACCAAAGATCAACAGCAAATGGGCGCGTTTCCTGGGTTTCCCATGCCATTTTCAGCCGTAGATGAAACAGATGCGGTGTTATTGATTGGCTCCAACATTCAAAAAGAATTACCGCTGGCTGCTGTGCGACTTCGTAAAGCATCGCGAAGACAAGCGAAAATCATGGCAGTGAATTCGGTGGACTATGCTTTTAATTTTCCATTGCATGCTAAAAAGACGATTGCGCCCCAACATATTCCATCCACTTTAGAAGCCATCATCAAAGCATTGGAGTCATCTTCCAATGAAAATGAAATAGCGAAATTACTGCGCGGCAAACAAAATAGCTGCATATTACTCGGTGCACAGGCCCTACATCATCCTGAAGCTTCTCGCATTCGTTATTTAGCGCAACGCATTGCAAACTTATGCAATGCGAAATTATGTTTGATAACAGATGGCGCGAATGCAGCAGGTGCGTGGCTTGCTGGTGCGGTTCCTCACCGAGAAGCTGGCGGGAAGCCAGTCAGTCAAGCTGGATTAAGTGCTTATGAGATGCTGCAAAAACCACGACAAGCTTATGTGTTATTAAATGTAGAGCCAGAGAAAGACTGCGCCAATGCAAGACAGGCAGCAGAAGCGCTCAAACAAGCTAAATTTGTGGTGGCATTATCACTTTACCGAAATCCCATTCTAGAAGCCCATGCCCATGTGATTTTACCCATGGCTTCCTTTACTGAAACCTCGGGTACTTTTGTGAATGCAGCTGGTGATTGGCAATCTTTTAAAGGGATGGCAAAACCATTTGGTGCTTCGCGTCCTGCTTGGAAAATATTACGCGTGATGGGTAACTTCTTGCATTTGCATGGTTTTAACGATGAAAGTTCAGAAGAAGTGAAGCACGAAGTGTCCGAATTGACGAAGCAAATGTCAGTTGGTCCTTCTCAATTCACACAAGCAGTTTCTTCTCACCATGAAGTCAAATTGATGCGTATTGGTGAAGTGCCAATTTATGCCGTCGATAGCCTGGCGCGCCGCGCGCAGCCTTTACAAGAAGCACAAACATTGATGGAAGGTGCAATAGAGGTTGTTCGTCTTCACCCTAATACGGCCAAAAAATTAGGATTAAGTGATGGTGGGGTTGCCAACATCAAACAAGAACAGGCAATAGTACGCTTAAGCGTGATGTTTGATGAAAAAATTGCGGAAGATGCGGTATGGATCGCAGGTGGTATTCTAGCCACGGCTGGATTGGGCGATTTATTTGGCCCAGTTGAGGTGTCCCAATGATCGAAAGTATTTTACCTATCGTGATCATTATCTTAAAAATCCTCGGCATCATGATTGGTTTGATTGTGGTGGTGTTATATCTCACTTATTTTGAACGTAAAGTGATTGGTTATATGCATGTGAGAATTGGGCCAAATCGCGTAGGTCCTTGGGGGTTATGGCAGCCTTTTGCTGATACCATTAAATTATTAACCAAAGAAATTATCGTACCCACATCCTCTAATCGATATTTATTTTTAATTGCACCCGTGTTGAGTTTTGGCATTTCGCTCGTTGGCTGGGCTGTGATTCCTTTTGATGCAGATGTGGTGTTAGCGAATGTGAATGCAGGGGTGCTATATACTTTCGCCATTTCTTCGATGGGTGTTTACGGCATTATGATTGCTGGTTGGGCTTCCAATTCTAAATATGCGATGTTCGGTGCATTGCGCGCCGCAGCACAATCTATTTCTTATGAAATTTCCATGGGCTTTGCGCTCATTGGTGTGATGATGGCGGCGGGTTCATTGAATTTTCAAACGATTGTGGAAGCACAAGCGGGTGGGATTTGGCATTGGTATTTATTGCCGTTGTTTCCTTTGTTTATTGTGTATTGGGTGTCTGGGGTTGCGGAAACGAATCGCTTGCCCTTCGATGTGGCGGAAGGGGAGTCTGAGATTGTAGCAGGGTTTCATGTGGAGTATTCGGGTGTGACGTTTGCACTCTTTTTCTTTGCTGAATATGTCAATATGACACTCATTTCCACGCTTATTTCGCTATTCTTTTTAGGCGGTTGGTTGTCCCCCTTCGAAGGTATTCCATATCTGGAACCACTTTTTGCCTGGGTGCCGGGTTCTTTATGGTTATTTATCAAAGTTGCATTTTTCTTGTATTGTTATTTATGGTTTAGGGCAACTTTTCCAAGATATCGATACGATCAAATCATGCGGTTGGGTTGGAAGGTGTTTATTCCATTGACTTTGGTATGGGTCGTGGTGATTGCGTTCGCTGTGCAATGTCGATTGGGCCCCTGGTTTAATTAAAGGTAATGAATATGGTGCGACGCCTAAAAGAATATATCAAAAGTTTCTCAATGTGGGATTTGCTTGGTGGCATGCGCATCACGGGCCGGTATTTTTGGAAAAAGAAATTTACTATTCAATATCCGGATGAAAAAACACCAACTTCCCCGCGTTTTAGAGGGGTGCATGCGCTTCGACGGTATCCAAACGGTGAAGAACGTTGTATTGCGTGTAAATTGTGTGAAGCCGTTTGTCCTGCACTTGCTATTACGATTGAATCAGAAGCCAGAGCAGATGGTACGCGCCGCACGACCCGATATGATATTGATGCGTTCAAATGCGTTTACTGCGGTTTTTGTGAAGAAGCGTGCCCGGTGGATTCCATTGTGCTAACCAATATGGCGGATTTTCACATCGAAAATCGCGGCGAAAACATTATGACCAAAGATAAATTGTTAGCGATCGGTGATAAATACGAAGCAGAAATCGCCAAAGATCGTGAAGAAGAAAAAGGGTATAGATGATGTTATCGCCTTTACATTTATTATTTTACGTTTTTGCAGCCATGGCGGTGTGTTCTGCCATTGCGGTGATCACAGCACGTAGTCCGGTGCGTAGCGTGTTATCCCTCATTGTTACCTTCTTTGCGATTGCAGGAACGTGGATGATGCTTCGAGCCGAGTTTTTATCTTTGATACTCATCTTGGTTTATGTTGGCGCGGTGATGACTTTATTTTTGTTTGTGGTGATGATGCTGAATATTGATAGAGAAAGTCGTATTAGTGGATTTGTTAAACATGTGTATATCGGGTTATTTGTGGTGCTGGTGGTGACGGGGCTTATCATTAATATGATCGGCACGCCTCATTTAAGTGTGATGCAAATGCCAGAGCCGCCTGTTGAGCCTGCGGATTATAGCAATATTCAAGCATTGGGCATGCTCTTATTCACGGATTATGTTTATCCATTTGAAATTGCAGGGGTGATATTATTGGCGGCCATTATCGCAGCCATTACCCTGGCGCATCGCAAGCCGAAGAATAGAAAGGCACAACGGCCGAGCGCGCAGATTGCGGTGCGGCCGGAAGATCGGGTGCGATTGGTGAAGATGCCATCAGGTGGAGGAAATTAAAATGCCGTCATTAATTGAATTCCTTACCCTCGCTGCGATTTTATTTGGTTTAGGCATCGCTGGTATCATTCTCAACCGAAAAAATATCATCGTATTGTTAATGTCGCTGGAATTGATTTTGTTATCCATTAATACCAACTTTGTGGCTTTTTCTTATTTTCTCAACAATGTAATCGGGCAAGTGTTTGTATTTTTTGTTTTAACGGTTGCGGCAGCGGAAGCTGCCATTGGGTTGGCGATTTTAGTAGTGATTTATCGCAAGCGTCACACCATCGAAGTGCAGGCCCTAGATGCATTAAAAGGGTGATGAGAAGAGGACAGTAACGTGGACCAAATATTATTATACATTGCATTAGCAACAGCCTTATTGCCGCTAGCTGGTAGTTTGATTGCGGGTTTGTTAGGCAAGAAATTGGGTCATACTCTAACGCATCGTATTGTCGTGAGTTTGGTCGGCATTGCGTTTTTGTTGTCCTGTTATTTATTTAAAGTGATGGTGAGTGATGGCCATGCGGCTATTGATGGTGTGTTTTACACCTGGGCGACGGCTGGGGTTGCGCATTTTGATGTAGCATTTTTATTAGATCGACTCAGTGCTAGCATGATTTTAAGTGTTTTATTTGTTTCTCTGATGGTACACATTTATACCATTGGATATATGGCGGATGATCCCGGTTATCTTCGGTTTTTTAGTTATGTCTCTTTATTCACTTTTTCTATGTTAATTTTAGTGCTTGCTGATAATTTCTTATTATTATTTTTTGGATGGGAAGGGGTAGGTTTAGTTTCTTATTTACTGATTGGTTTTTGGTTTGAACGAGAATCCGCTGCTTTTAGCAGCTTAAAAGCATTCCTTGTTAACCGCATTGGAGACATTGGTTTTATTCTCGCGACTGCGGCTGTCTTTCTTTATTTTAATACACTGAATTATCACACTGTTTTTCAACAAGTGCATATGATCACAAGTCATACTGTACATATTTTACCTGGCGTAGATGTCTCTGCGATCACTTTAATTTGCGTGTTATTATTCATTGGCGCGATGGGTAAATCGGCGCAAGTTCCTTTGCATGTTTGGCTGCCGGATTCGATGGAAGGTCCTACGCCTATTTCGGCTTTGATCCATGCCGCTACGATGGTGACGGCGGGGATTTATATGGTGGCGCGTATGTCACCTTTATTTGAGTTTTCGACGACAGCGCTCAGTATGATGTTAGTGTTGGGGGCAACGACGGCCTTTTTCATGGGATTGGTGGCCATTACCCAGAATGATATTAAACGTGTCATTGCTTATTCGACCTTATCACAATTGGGTTATATGGCAGTGGCGCTAGGTGCATCTGCTTATGATGCGGCGATTTTTCATTTAATGACGCATGCCTTTTTCAAAGCCCTGCTCTTCTTAGCGGCGGGTTCCGTCATTATTGCGTTACATCATGAACAAGATATGCGAAAGATGGGCGGCTTAGTCAGTTACCTGCCTGTCACTTACCTGACTTTTATGGTTGGTTCACTGGCGCTTTGCGCCATTCCGCCATTTTCAGGCTTTTATTCTAAAGATACGATTATTGATGCCGTTCGGTTGAGTACGACCCCTGGCGCTGGTTATGCTTATTATTGCGTCTTATTGGGTGCGTTTGTGACGCCATTATATATGTTTCGGGCTTTGTTTATGACGTTTCATACCAATGAGCGTACGGACTTTTCCTTACGGGATCACATTCAAGAATCACCCTGGGTCGTGTTGGTTCCATTGGTACTTCTCGCTATCCCCAGTTTGTTTGCAGGGCAATGGTTAATTAGTCCGTTTATTTATGCGAATCAAAAATTATTGGGCGATGCGATTTTTGTGCTACCGAACCATAACGTGTTAAACCAATTAGCGGCGCATTACGAAGGCGCAAAATTAATGGCGCTCGATGCGGGCAGAACGCTCGTCTTTTGGTTGTCGATCAGCGGTATTTTTACAGCCTGGTTATTTACTGCGAAATACCCTAATTGGTCTGTGCTTTTTAAAGAGCGTTTTCATTGGCTTTATCGGATGCTTGTCAATAAGTATGGTTTTGATGAATTTAATCAAACCGTATTCGTGCATGGCACACAAGATGCGGGACATCTTTGCTACGAAGTGGGCGATGTGAAACTCATTGATGGTGTCTGTGTGAATGGCTCGGGTCGTTTTATTCGATGGTTTGCACAAGCCGCCCGTCTGTTGCAATCAGGATATATCTATCATTATGCATTTGCCATGGTGTTGGGTGTGGCGCTCATGCTGGTTTGGTACGTGGGAGGATTTTAATGATGTTTGCGCATGCTCCCTTGTTGAGTTTATTGATTTGGATCCCCGTGGTAGGTGCGTTTTTGTCGCTCTGTACCGGCGGCGATAAACAAGCGAATTTGGCTCGCACGATTGCGGTGATAACAGCGATGTTGAATGTGTTGCTTTGTATTCCATTGTATTTGGCTTTTGATCCCGGCAGTTATGAGATGCAATTCTTAGAAGACCATTTGTGGATCAGGGCTTATCAAACCCATTATGCATTAGGTATTGATGGTATTTCTTTATTGATGGTCTTGTTGACTAATTTCACTGGATTGTTGGTGGTGATTGCAGGATGTCACTCGATTAAAATTCGCGTCTCGCAATACATGGCAGCGTTTTTGACCATGCAGGGAATGATTGTTGGCGTCTTTTGTTCGATGGATGCGATATTGTTTTATGTGTTTTGGGAGGGAATGTTGATTCCAATGTATTTATCCATTGGGATGTGGGGTAGTGCAAATCGTTCTTATGCTTCCATTAAATTCTTTTTATTTACCTTCCTTGGCTCCATTTTGATGTTAGTCGCATTGATTTATCTCTACAACGAAACTGGCAGTTTCATGATTCAAAATTTTTATGGATTGCCATTGAGTTTGACCATACAAAAATGGTTGTTTTTTGCATTCTTGCTGGCCTTTGCTGTCAAAGTCCCCATGTTTCCCGTGCATACTTGGTTGCCTGATGCGCATACAGAAGCGCCATCTGGCGGTTCGGTGGTATTAGCGGCATTAATGTTGAAATTAGGGGTTTATGGATTCTTGCGATTTAGCATGCCTATTGTGCCTCAGGCTTGCCAAGCACTTGCGTGGTTTATGATTGTATTTTCGTTGGTGGCTATTGTGTATATCGGTTTAGTCGCCATTGTGCAATCCGATATGAAAAAATTAATCGCTTATTCTTCTATTGCTCACATGGGTTTTGCAACCTTGGGTTGCTTTATGGTCTATGACATTGTTGGACACATGCATTCTTTTCAAGATGCTTATATGAGTTTGGAAGGTGCCGTAATTCAAATGATTTCCCATGCGTTTGGATCGGGGGCTATGTTCTTGGGTGTGGGGATGTT
>Ga0207143_1066_pt2 | contig 13370 bp, 10 predicted proteins | sample Alteio_BWMinHeat_3_FD_153566 | JGI IMG/M metagenome (GOLD analysis project Ga0207143, IMG submission 153566) | Enriched cells from forest soil in Barre Woods Harvard Forest LTER site, Petersham, Massachusetts, United States -... | ecosystem: Environmental > Terrestrial > Soil > Temperate forest >... | reverse complement strand
TTTCGGTGTTACGTTTCCAGCCATCCTCCACCAAGAAGATAGTATCCTGCATTATTTTTTCGGATTCTTTGTCGGCCGATTATTATCGGCGATTGTTGGTAATGATGTAGCCTGGACACGCTTTTTGTGTCCAGGAATGGGGCTTTTTGTTAAAGAATCGTTCCTGGACACAAAAAGCGTGTCCAGGCTACAGCTAGCTATTTCCACAAGCTTTGCAAAGGATACAGGGTAGCGTATACCACCAAAATACGTTATTATCTCCGACTACTAAAAATTAGCATAAGTTATGAAAAATATACGTAATTTCTCCATCATAGCCCATATTGACCATGGCAAATCCACCCTTGCGGATCGTTTAATCCAGCGTTGTGGCGGTTTAAGTGACCGTGAAATGCAAGCGCAGGTACTAGACTCCATGGACCTCGAGCGCGAGCGTGGGATAACCATCAAAGCACACAGCGTGACGCTGAATTATCAAGCGACAAACGGTGAAACTTATCAATTAAACTTTATTGATACACCTGGTCATGTGGATTTTTCTTATGAAGTCTCCCGATCGTTAGCGGCTTGTGAAGGTGCACTATTGGTGGTTGATGCCGGCCAAGGCGTAGAGGCTCAAACTCTCGCAGTTTGTTACACGGCATTAGATCAAGGCTTAGAAGTCGTACCCGTATTAAATAAAATTGATTTACCTCAAGCTGATCCTGATCGGGTGATACACGAAATTGAAGATATTATCGGATTAGAAGCACAGAATGCTGTTCGTATCAGTGCAAAGCAAGGTCTTGGCATTGATGAATTATTGGAACGTTTGATTCAAGATATCCCGCCACCAGTTGGAGATCCTGATGCACCATTACAAGCGCTGATTATCGATTCTTGGTTTGATCCCTACCTCGGCGTTGTTTCCTTAGTCCGTGTGAAAAATGGTGTTTTAAAAACCGGCGAAAAAATGCAAATCATGTCAACTGGCCGTGCTTATGATGTCGATGGCTTGGGCGTATTTACGCCAAAACGATTAGCAACGAATGTGCTCGCAGCGGGCGAAGTCGGATATGTGATTGCAGGTATAAAAGAAATTAATGGAGCCCCAGTCGGTGATACCATCACGCATGCGCATCGACCCGCAACCGATATGTTACCCGGATTCAAAAAAGTAAAGCCCCAAGTTTATGCCGGTTTATTTCCTATTCATTCAGATGATTTTCCTGCACTGCGCGAAGCACTCAGTAAATTACGTTTAAATGATGCGGCCTTATTTTTTGAACCAGAATCATCAGAGGCTTTAGGTTTTGGGTTTCGTTGCGGATTCTTAGGCATGCTGCATATGGAAATTGTGCAGGAACGACTTGAGCGTGAATATAATCTTGAATTAATTACCACTGCGCCTACCGTGATTTATGAAGTTTTGTCAACCAAAGGCGAAGTGTTATACGTAGACAACCCATCGAAATTACCAGCGGTGAATATGATTGAAGAAATTCGCGAACCCATTGCAAAAGCGAATATTCTCGTACCGCAAATGCATTTAGGTAATGTGATTACTTTATGCGTCGAAAAACGCGGCGTGCAAAAAAGCATGTTATTTCACGGTAATCAAGTGGCATTAGTGTATGAATTGCCAATGGGCGAAATCGTAATGGATTTCTTTGATCGGCTCAAATCAGTTAGCCGTGGTTATGCTTCTTTAGATTATAGTTTTTCTCATTTTATGTTGGCTGATTTAGTGAAATTAGATATTTTAATTAATAATGATCGCGTAGATGCGTTATCAACCATTGTCCACCGTGAAAGCTCGCAATCTCGCGGTCGATTGGTCACTGACAAAATGCGAGAGTTAATCCCAAGACAAATGTTTGATGTGGCCATTCAAGCTGCCATCGGTGGGCAAATCATTTCTCGTCAAACGGTTAAAGCGTTACGTAAAAATGTGACGGCAAAATGTTATGGTGGTGATATTTCACGAAAGAGAAAATTGTTAGAAAAGCAAAAGGAAGGGAAAAAAACGCATGAAGCAAGTGGGCAGTGTGGAAGTTCCACAAGAAGCGTTTTTAGCAGTATTGAAAATTGACGAAAAGAAATAGGGGAGCCTGATGAATTTTAATTTTGAACTCATTTTATTTTATGCCGCACTCGTGACAGGTATCATTTCCATCTTTGATATCCTCTTTCTTGCGCCAAAGCGAAAAACCAAACAACCAGCCATCATCGAGTACGCTCGCTCTTTTTTTCCTATTTTATTAATTGTTTTTTTACTTCGCTCATTTTTATTTGAGCCATTCCGCATTCCAACGGGTTCTTTAGAGCCGACGTTGTTAATGGGCGATTTTATTTTAGTGAACAAATATGATTATGGTGTACGGTTGCCAGTGGTTCATCAAAAAGTATTTGGGAATGGCATGCCAAAGCGCGGTGATATTATTGTGTTTCGATGGCCGCCAAATCCGTCCATCAATTTTATTAAGCGCGTGATTGGTCTGCCGGGCGATCATATCAAATACATCAATAAAGAATTATATGTCAATGATGCCAAAGTCTCCCAAGAATTTCTGAAAAATGCCATGGCCCAAGGCGAGGGTAGTGAAGAATGGCAGGTAGAAGAAAAACTCGAGGATTTAACGGGGATCAAGCATCGGATTTTTATCGATCCCAAGAAGTTAAGCCAAGATTTTGATAATATTGTTGTGCCAGAGGGTATGTATTTTGTGATGGGTGATAACCGGGATGATAGCGCCGATAGCCGCTATTTTGGTTTTGTCCCAGATAAAAATATTGTGGGTAAAGCAGTGGCGATTTGGATGAGTTTCGAACATGGTAAATATGGCATCCGCTGGAACCGAATTGGAACCTTAATTCAATAATGGATAATGCTATGAGCACATCCTTGATGGAAAAATTAGATTATGAATTTAAGCAACCTCAATTGCTAACCGTTGCATTGACGCATCGAAGCAAAGGAGGTGATCATAACGAACGTCTTGAGTTTTTAGGAGACGCAGTCGTGAATTTTGTGATTGCTGAGATTTTATATGAGCAGTACCCCACTGCCACAGAAGGTGAATTAAGCCGCTGGCGCGCCACCTTAGTTAATCGAGATACGCTTGCAGAACTGGCAAAAGAATTTGATTTGGGCGCTGATTTGTTGCTAGGCCCGGGGGAAATGCGAAGCGGTGGTAATGAACGCCATTCCATTTTATCTTGCACGATGGAAGCTGTTATTGGCGCTGTTTATTTGGATGGTGGCTTTGAAGCCGCGCAAGAGAGAATCCAAGCGTGGTATACGCCTTGGTTGCAATCCTTATCGAGCGCTGCCAGTCATAAAGATCCCAAAACCTTATTACAAGAATTTTTACAAAGCTGCAAACTTCCCTTGCCTGTTTATACGGTGGATTCTATTGCTGGGGAGGCCCATCAACAATTATTTACCGTCAAGTGCCAAGTCGAAGGGTTGTCGGATGTCACCTTTGGAAAAGGCACCAGTCGTCGACGTGGAGAACAAGATGCGGCAGCAGCGATGTTAAAGGTGATAAAAAAATGACAATTACTCGATCCGGCTATGTGGCTATTGTTGGACGTCCAAATGTCGGCAAATCGACGCTATTAAATAAAATCTTAGGCAAAAAAGTGAGTATTACCTCGCCTAAACCACAAACCACCCGTTGGCAAATCTTAGGGATAAAGAAAGTAGCCGATGCGCAAATTATTTATGTTGATACGCCAGGTATCAACCACGAAGAAAAGCGTGCAATGAATCGATATCTGAATCGGCTTGCGAATTCTGTCATTCTCGATGCAGATGTCATTGTATTCATGGTCGATGCAACGATTTGGCGCAGAGAAGATGAAATGGTGGCAGAGAGATTAAAGACAACAGACAAACCCATTATTCTGGTCATCAATAAAATTGATTTAATCAAAGACAAAGCAGCACTGCTGCCAGTGATAGATAAATTAAAAAATAAATTGGATTTTGCAGCGATTGTACCGGTGTCCGCTTTAAAAAAAGATAATATAGAAAGTTTAGAAACCGATATTGTGAAATTATTACCGGAAGGGCCTCAACTTTTTCCTGATGATCAAATCACCGATAAATCTCCGCGTTTTCAAGTAGCTGAAATTATCCGAGAAAAAATTATTTTAGCGACAGAAGAAGAATTGCCTTATGCGACGACGGTGGAGATAGAGCAATTCCAGGTGGGAGAGAAGCTCACCGAAATTGGCGCTGTGATTTGGGTGGAGCGACCAGGCCAAAAAGCGATTATCATCGGCACGAAAGGGACAAAATTAAAAAAAATCGGTAGCGCGGCTCGACGAGACATTGAAAAATGTCTGGGCGCCAAAGTTTTTTTACGCCTTTGGGTAAAAGTGAAAGAGCATTGGACAGATGATGATAAAGCGCTACGAAGTCTTGGTTATGAATGATGAAGCGCATCGAACTGCAACCTGCTTATGTCCTCCACCGCCGTCCTTATCGTGAAACCAGTTTATTACTCGACTTATTTACCCCTCATCACGGACGTTTAACCGCGGTTGCTAAAGGGGTACGTAAAGCACGCTCATCTACCCAAGGTTTGTTGCAACCCTTTCATCCCTTACTTGTCTCGTGGACAGGCAAGGGAGAGTTAATGACATTAATTCACGCAGAGGCGCAAGGTGGCGCCGCACAGTTACGTGGAGAATGTTTGTTTGCCGGGTTTTATTTGAATGAGTTATTAGTGTGTTTGCTGCAAAAATGGGATGCGCATCCTTCTCTCTATGCTCACTATGAAAAAGCCTTAATGGAGTTGCAAACCGATACACTGGAAGAAAAGGCTTTAAGGTCTTTCGAAAAGGGGTTATTGGGAGAGCTGGGTTATGGTGTGTTACCTAAAACAAAAGCAGGGCTAAAACAAGCCTTTTCGACAGATCAATTTTATCGTTTTACACCAGAACAGGGCTTCGCCTTATGTGAAGCCAATGCGACACCGACCCCTTATACTTTTTCGGGAAATAGCTTATTAGCCATCGCGGGAGAAGATTGGCAAGCAGCGGGTGTGTTGAGTGATGCAAAGCGCTTAACGCGATTATTATTGGCGCCTTTATTGGGTGCCAGGCAATTACATAGCCGGAAGTTGTTTTCTTAAAATCGGAGAAAATATGAACCAAAATTCTATCTTTTTAGGCGTCAATATCGACCACGTTGCCACTTTAAGGCAAGCGCGATTGACTCGTTATCCGGATCCGATAGAAGCGGTTTATGCTGCGGAAAATGGCGGTGCAGATGGGATTACTGTCCATTTGCGTGAAGATCGACGTCATATCCAAGAGCGCGATGTGGAAATGATTAGTCAAATTTTGCTGACTCGCTTGAATTTGGAAATGGCGGTCACGGATCAGATGGTCGCTTATGCTGAAAAGCTCAAACCCGCTTATTGTTGTTTTGTCCCTGAAAAGCGGCAAGAATTGACGACTGAAGGGGGGTTGGATGTGGTGTCTCAAGAAGCCAAAGTGCGCGATGCGGTAATGCAGCTAACCAAACAGGGTATTGAGGTTTCGCTATTCATTGATCCTGATATGTCTCAAATCGAAGCGGCAATGCGATGCCAGGCGCCAGTTATCGAAATTCATACGGGATGCTATGCGGATGCGGTTTCAACAGAAAAGCGTCAATTTGAGTTAAACCGAATCACAAAAGCTGCACAATTTGCGCATCGAGTGGGATTGGTAGTGAATGCAGGTCATGGGTTAAACTATCACAACGTGCAAGCGATTGCCCGACTGCCTGAAATCAATGAATTAAATATTGGGCATGGTATTATTGCCCGCGCGGTTTTTATGGGTTTGGAAGGGGCAGTACGCGAAATGAAGCGATTAATGATAGAGGCAAGAAAGTAGATGAAAATACGAACACGGTTTTCACCAAGCCCGACAGGGATGATTCATTTAGGGAATGCCCGCGCGGCTTTATATAGCGCTTGGTTTGCCACAAAAAATAAGGGTGTTTTTATATTACGTATTGAAGATACTGATTTAGAGCGATCTGAAGAGCGCTTTACAGAAAGCTTACAAGAAGATTTGCGTTGGTTAGGCATTCAGTGGCAAGAAGGGCCAGGCGTTGATGGACCTTATGCGCCTTATTGGCAATCACAGCGCCAAGAGGTTTATGCAAAATATTATCAAATACTCGAAGAAAAAAAATTAATTTATCCATGTTTTTGTTCAGATCAAGAATTAGTGCTTTCGCGAAAGCTCCAACAATCACGAGGCTTGCCACCACGCTATTCGGGTGTCTGTAAAAAATTATCTGAGACTGAAATTGCAGAAAAAATGGCAGCAGGCAAAAAACCAGCTTGGCGTTTTGCTGTGCCAGTGAATGCCACCATTGAATTTGAAGATACGATCAAAGGCCCGCAATCTTTTCAAAGTAATGATATTGGTGATTTTATCGTGCGTCGTGCCGATAGGACAGCGCCATTTTTATTTTGTAATGCCATTGATGATGCCATGATGGAAGTTTCGCATGTGTTACGTGGGGAAGATCATATTGCTAACACACCTCGTCAATTAATGATTTTAACGGCATTGCAATTACATCAACCAAAGTATGGACATTTATCTTTGATCGTTGGAAATGATGGTGCGCCGTTATCAAAACGTCACGGCAGTTATAGTTTGCGGGAATTGCAATCGGTGGGTTATTTACCCGAGGCGATTATCAACTATATGGCGAGATTAGGACACGCTTGCGAGTTACAAGCACTATTGTCTTTTGAACAATTGGCCAATCAATTTTATTTAGAAAAACTAAGCCGTTCACCGGCTCGATTTGATGCAGCGCAATTACTGTATTGGCAAAAAATGGTAGTACAAGCGATGGATGCCAATCGTCTTTGGCGCTGGCTGGGTGAGAAAATTGAAAATCAAGTGCCGGAATCTAAACAGTCTTTATTTATTGATACCATTAAGTCTAATATTGCTTTTCCAGAAGATGCGCAAGATTGGGCGAAAAGATTTTTTCACGACAGTGTGACAATTGAAGATGAGGAATTACAAATCATTCGAGAAGCAGGCGAACAATTTTTTGTTGAAGCTGAGTCAGCAGTTGATAAATATGGTATCGCTTTACAAGAAGTGCTGGCTGAGATGAAACAAACCTTGGGTGTGAGTGGAAAAAAATTATTTATGCCAATGCGAGTTGCATTAACCGGTAAAATACATGGCCCAGAATTGGCTCAAATTGCCGAATTATTGGGACAAGAAAAAATGAAATTCCGATTAGGTCATGCCTTCAAAATGGCGAGTGAAAAAGTAGGATAATCATGCTTCAAATTCACAATACCTTAACCCGCAAAAAAGAAAGCTTTAAATCAATGCAACCAGGTAAAATCGGCGTCTATGTCTGCGGCGTAACCGTTTATGATTATTGCCATATTGGACATGCACGCACTTATTGTTCCGCCGATGTGATGATTCGTTATTTACGTTGGCGGGGGAATGAGGTGAATTATGTCCGAAATATCACGGATATCGACGATAAAATTATCAAGCGGGCCAATGAAAGCAATACGCCGTATCATGCAGTCACCAAACAATTCACTGAAGCGATGCATGAAGATTTTGCGGCTTTAGAATTAACTCAGCCAAACCACGAACCAAAAGCAACTGATTATATCCCGCAAATGATCAATTTAATCGAAAAGATGATTGCGAATGGACATGCTTATGTGGCGAGTAATGGTGATGTGTATTTTGAAGTAAGAACGTTTGAAGATTATGGGTGTTTGTCCCATCACAATATCGACCAATTGGAAAGCGGGGCGCGAGTAGAAGTCAATGATGTGAAACGCGATCCATTGGATTTTGTGTTGTGGAAATTGGCAAAACCCGGCGAGCCTTCCTGGGAATCCCCATGGGGTGCAGGGCGGCCAGGCTGGCATATTGAATGTTCAGCCATGTCTATGGATTTGTTAGGAGAACAATTTGATATCCACGGCGGTGGGCGTGATTTGATTTTTCCTCACCATGAAAATGAAATTGCGCAATCACGAGCTGCTACCCATCGTCCGTTTGCTAATGTGTGGGTACATGGTGGTTTTTTACAAATTGATAAAGAAAAAATGTCCAAATCATTAGGGAATTTTGTCACGATTCGTGATGTGTTGCGTGAACATTCTCCTGAAGTGTTACGTTATTTGTTAATTGGCAGTCATTATCGTAGTCCATTGATTTACACGGATGAGGTTTTACATCAATCCAGGCAATCGTTAGCGCGGTTTTATACCGCGCTTCGGTTTTTGCCAGAAGTACCAAAAATTGAAAATGCTGAATTTGAAAAGAAATTCATCGAAGCGATGGATGATGATTTTAACACCCCCATTGCGCTTTCCGTTTTATTTGATTTAGCACATGAAATTCAACGATTGCGAGAGAGTGATGTGAGTAAAGCGGCTGCACATGGTGCCTTATTGAGGCACTTAGGTGGTGTGCTAGGTATTTTACAAACTGACCCAGATGTATTTTTTAAGTCAGATGTTTCTGTGACGGATGAAGTCACCCAAAAAATTGAATCCTTAATCAAGGCACGAGAAACCGCTCGAAAAGAAAAAAATTGGGCAGAAGCCGATCGCATACGGAAAGAAATAGATGCGATGGACATTATCATCGAAGATGGCGCGAATGGCACGACTTGGAAAGTGAAAAAATAATTTAAAATAATTTTTAAAATTAACACAACGAGGTGATGCAATGAACGGAAGAACTGAAGAAGATAATTCCAATTATTTTGGGACAACCGCGGAGGGTCAGGTCTTTATATTAGATAATGAGTATTATCCCGAAGAAAATTTACTAGACTCTGATATCTTTTCTTCCTGGCCTGAAGAAATGGATCTAAACGTAGCTCAAGAATCAGTATCGATGACACCTGAGCCAGTGGGAGAGAAAATACCCGTTAAGAATTCAAATACTTCATATCGTGAGCCTAATCACAGGCGAGTTAAGTTGGATTCGGATCTCCAAGAGCAATGGAATGCGATTTCGGATAATTTAACCGAGCAAGAAAAAAAGCAGGAAACGAAAAGGATATACTCAGCCCAATACAAACGTAATAGTAAGAGACAAGAAAAACTATCGCCTTCTCGACCCCTAATCGAAAAATACCTTGGTCCTGATGTGTGGTCAGTCACTAATAGCTCTACCATGGTCGAAAAAGAACCTGAGGAAAATAAATCCACAGCTACCATTGATCCTGAAAACGAACTCTTGGTAAGAGTTCATATACAGCCTATGCCTAAGCAAAAACGTTCTGAATATGAAGAGAATCCGGATTTAGGACCAGTTAAAAAGAGGCGTAAACTAGATCCCGATCTGCAGCAGAGGATGGATGATCTACCTGCAGATCTTCCCACTACGCAACTCAAAATTGAAAAGAGAAAAATAACAAATGCTCAAGAAGGGAGAAACAAACGAATAAACCATAAAGAAAAACGCGAAGAAACGGAACGTCGTCTAAATAAATTAGAAGAAGAGCATCTGGAAATAAAATCTTGTATAAAAAAAATGAAAAATGAGAGTGATGAATTTAATAAAACAATAGAAGAGTTAAAAGCTCGAGTCTATGCAAAACAGTCATCCCCAACGTTGTTCCGGATTCATTCGGATTTAAATGTGAATGCACATCCATTAAATCGGGTGGGGTTTAAGACATAAAATAAAAATGTAGCCTGGACACGCTTTTTGTGTCCAGGAACGTATAAGGTTCCTGGACACAAAAAGCGTGTCCAGGCTACATTCGAGATGATGCGGTTATTTCTTCAACATATTTCGCAGTACATACTGCAAAATCCCACCATGCCGGTAGTATTCCATTTCATTCTGCGTATCAATACGGCTTTGCAATCCAACTTCTTTTTTAGTGCCATCCGCATATTGAATCACAGCGTTAATCGTAGCAGCAGGTTTCATTTCATTAGAAAGCCCAACAATGCTTACTGTTTCTTCGCCAGTTAAATTCAGAGTCTTTCTCGTCACACCATCTTTAAATTGCAATGGCAAAATCCCCATCCCAATTAAATTAGAACGATGAATACGTTCGAAGCTCTCTGCAATCACCGCATTTACACCTTGTAATTTAGGACCTTTTGCAGCCCAATCACGCGAGGATCCCGTGCCATATTCTTTGCCAGCAATAATGACGAGTGGTATTTTCTCCGATTGATACCGCATTCCCGCATCAAAAATCGACATCACTTCGCCGCTAGGATAATGCTTGGTAAAACCACCTTCCACGCCTGGCACCATTTCATTTCGGATACGAATATTCGCAAAAGTGCCGCGCATCATCACTTCATGGTTACCACGCCGTGCGCCATAAGAATTAAAATCTTTGATTGCCACACCCTTAGATTGCAAATATTTTCCGGCAGGGCTGTCTGCTTTAATGGACCCGGCTGGTGAAATATGATCGGTGGTGATGCTATCGCCTAATAAAGCTAAAAGTCGCGCATTTTCGATGGAATGAATATTGCCAGGTTCTTTACTCATGTTAGTAAAAAATGGCGGGAGTTGAATATAAGTGGAAGCTTGGTCCCAAGTATAGGTTTCGCCACTAGGGGTGCGCATGGTTTTCCATTCTTCATTACCCGAAAAAACATCCGCATAACGTTCAGCAAACATATCACTGGTCACTTTCATCACTTCGTTGGCGATTTCCTCATTCGTCGGCCAAATGTCTTTAAGATAAACCGGTTGTTGATGTTGATCATGACCAACAGGTTCTGTCGTTAAATCGATAGCGGTGGTACCCGTTAATGCAAATACAACTACCAAAGGAGGAGAGGCTAACCAATTTGCTTTCACCTGCGGATGAATGCGGCCTTCAAAGTTTCGATTGCCAGATAAAACAGCAGATACGATCAAATCATTTTCATTAATGGTATCCGATACCGGATCCGGTAATGGTCCAGAATTGCCAATGCAAGTGGTGCAACCATAACCGACTAAATCAAATCCTAATTCATTAAGGTGCTTATCAAAACCAGATACTTTTAAATATTCCGTCACGACTTGAGAACCTGGCGCAAGCGATGATTTCACCCAAGGTTTACGTTTTAAGCCTTTTTCTAAGGCTTTTTTTGCAACTAATCCCGCAGCCATTAATACACTGGGATTAGAAGTATTGGTGCAACTGGTAATGGCAGCAATCACGACATCACCATGATGTAAATCAAATTGGTCGGCTGTTTTAAACGATTGGTTTTTTTCACCTTCACGTTTTGCATCCGTTAAGAGTTGATCGAATGCGGTTTTTAATTGAGTGAGTGGAACGCGGTCTTGCGGACGCTTGGGACCTGCAACGCTTGGTTCAACGTGAGAAAGATTTAATTCAAGTACGTCACTGAAAACGGGATCTGGACTATTTTTTTCATGCCACAATCCTTGCGCTTTTGCATAAGTCTCGACTAAATCAACGGTTTGTTTATCACGGCTAGTTAAGCGCAGGTAATCAATCGTGATAGCATCAATAGGGAAAAATCCACACGTTGCGCCATATTCAGGTGCCATGTTAGCAATGGTTGCACGATCTGCCACAGATAAATCACTTAATCCAGGGCCAAAATATTCGACAAATTTTCCGACCACACCTTTTTTTCTTAATAATTCGGTCAGCGTTAAGACTAAATCAGTGGCAGTGACACCTTCGCGTAATTCACCAGTTAATTTCACCCCCACCACTTCTGGAATTAACATCGAAATGGGTTGGCCAAGCATAGCAGCTTCTGCTTCAATACCGCCAACGCCCCAACCTAATACGCCTAAACCATTAATCATGGTGGTATGGCTATCTGTTCCGACTAAAGTATCTGGATATGCAGTTAGGCGGCCATTCTTTTTATCGTGCCAAACTGTTTTGGCTAAATATTCTAAATTCACTTGGTGACAAATACCGGTGTCAGGCGGCACAACTCGAAAATTATCAAATGCCGTTTGTCCCCAACGCAAAAAAACATATCTTTCGCTATTTCGTTCCATTTCCATATGCGCATTGACATGCATCGCGTTTTGAGTGGCAAAAGCATCCACTTGAATGGAGTGATCAATCACCAAATCAACAGGTGATAATGGATTAATTTGTTTTGGGTTGCCGCCCATTTGCTGGATAGCATCTCGCATGGCGCCAAGATCAACGACGGCTGGCACACCAGTAAAATCTTGCATCAAAACACGCGCTGGGCGGTATGCAATTTCGCGATCCGATTTTTTGGTTTTCAACCAGTCGTTTAAGGCAAGAATATCATCATGGTTAACGGTGAGATTATCTTCATGTCTTAATAGGTTTTCTAATAAAATTTTTAATGAGTAGGGGAGACGGGCCGCATCGCTAAACCCTGATTTTTCCAGTGATTTAAGGCTGAAGTAGTCATAATGTGTGCCATTGACAGTTAGCTGACTTAAGGTATTGAACGAATTGATAGCAGCCATGCGGGTCTCCAAAATAAAAATCGCGGATGTAGCCCGGCAAAAACGCTTTTTGTTTTTGCCGGGGTTAAATTTGCATTTTCCTTTAAAAACAACGGTAAAGAATTTTTTAACCCCGGCAAAAACAAAAAGCGTTTTTGCCAGGCTACATCCCGAGATGACAGTCTCTTAAATGATGTCGTATTATAGCCGCATTAGAGGAGTAAACCAAATGCCTACCGAGACAATGATTTCATCTATGAAAGCCTATTTAATCGACTTGCAAAATCGCATTTGCAAAGCGCTAGAGTCGGAAGATGGCACAGCGAAATTTGTGGAAGATAAATGGGAGCACAAAGAAGGTAGCGGGGGCGGTTTAACCCGCGTGCTAACTGGGGGTAAGGTTATTGAAAAAGCTGGGGTGAATTTTTCACATGTACGTGGTCAGCAATTACCCCAGGCAGCAACCGCCAAAAGGCCAGAATTGGCTAATGCCGCTTTCCAAGCTTTAGGGGTGTCGACGGTGACTCATCCACTTAACCCCTATATTCCCACCTCCCATATGAACGTACGGTTGATTGTGGTTGAAAAGCCTGGACAAGATCCATTGTGGTGGTTTGGTGGGGGTTTTGATCTCACGCCTTATTATGGTTTTGTGGAAGATTGTGTTCATTGGCATCAAATGGCAAAGGAAGCTTGTGAACCATTCGGCGAAAAAGTTTATCCAACGTTCAAAGAATGGTGTGATAAATATTTTTATTTACAACACCGCAATGAGCCGCGCGGCATTGGCGGTTTATTTTTTGATGATTTAAATGAATGGGGATTTGAGCGTTGTTTTAGTTTCATTCAGAGCGTCGGTGATCATTTTATTAAAGCCTATCAGCCGATTATTTCACGTCGTAAAACGCACCCATTCACGCAGCATGAACGTG
>Ga0207143_1072_pt1 | contig 13420 bp, 7 predicted proteins | sample Alteio_BWMinHeat_3_FD_153566 | JGI IMG/M metagenome (GOLD analysis project Ga0207143, IMG submission 153566) | Enriched cells from forest soil in Barre Woods Harvard Forest LTER site, Petersham, Massachusetts, United States -... | ecosystem: Environmental > Terrestrial > Soil > Temperate forest >... | reverse complement strand
TCACGATGCGATCGATAAAACGGAGAAGATCTAACTTTTAACTTCAGCGCCATTGCCCGTTCGCTTATTTCCTTTTCTTTTCTATTCACAATCGCACTGACAACCTCAATTAGGCTTTCACACCAAATTTCGCCTGTTTCCCGTATAAGAGTGGGGATCGTTAAGCCTATCGTGCGTAGGCACGCTGCATCTAACTGATTCCTATTCCTGTTGAAGCTGGGAATTTTTTGATGATAAGCAGCCATGAGAACAGCCAAGAATAATTCTGTATCAATATGATCTTCTATCTTCCGTGGCTTTTTCGGTACTAAGATGTGAAGTAGGATTGAGAGTGTGAATTCTGTTATCTTGCTTAACGCTATATTTAAAGGAATACCATCCACACCTGGTACACCGTTCGGAAAGTTTTCTGCTGTGAATACTTCAATTGATGATTGAGCAAGATCCTCATATTCCTGAGGCGGAACAATTTTTTCGTCGCCTTGAGCGTTGATAATGAGATTATAATATTTCCATTGCGATAATGCGTATACAATCTTGTTTTGAAGCTTATGTTGATATTCCTCAGGCAGCTCAAGTTGATCGCAGCAGGATAATATGGTTTGAATGACTTTAAGTTGTTTTAGTTTGACAGCCGCTAATAATAAGGTTTCACCTTGAAGTTCAAATATTCGAAAGGTGAGTTTACTTTGGATGATAAAACTATTTGGCACTGTTTTAGTCATTAATCGATATAACAAATCAGGTCTTTCACCAGATAATTTGATAATGGTTTCTCTGTTGCCATCGATCACTGCTTGCCAGAATTGTTGGATGACGGCTCTATCAGCAATCGCCCCACTGAAAAAACCATAATTTCCCCAAGATGTTTGAGACAAGAGGCCCATGACTGCAGTGATTTGCGCATCTGGTATCCCTGCCGCGGGCATCGAATTTTCGTATACCTCGAGCGGAAGATCAGAGAATGTTAGGTTCTCAGCGATTATTTTAGCCATTTGAAGCAACCTCGTTTTGGTGGGTCTTTTATAATAAGATTGCGCATTTTATAGGCAAATCACGGGTATGTCAAGAATGGGGCGGCGCATCTTAACCATTTGATTTTGTAGCCCGTACACGCTTTTTGTGTACGGGAACAACAAGTGTCGTAATCAAGTTACAGCCAGGAGTACATCTGTTAAAACGGCAATCTGATCATCTGAGTCATTTAAGGCGGGGATGTAGTTTAGCGTTTTACCGCCAGCTTCAATAAAAATTTCTTTGCCCTGTATCATAATTTCTTCTAGCGTTTCTAAACAGTCTACGGAAAAGCCGGGGCAAATAATATCGACATGTTCAATCCCGCGTTTTGGTAATTCAGTTAATAAATTTTGCGTAGAGGGTGTCAACCATTTGTCATAGCCAAATTGGGATTGGAAGCACAAAGTCCATTCATCATGTTTGAGCTGTAAATCTTCTGCCAATAACTTAGACGTTTGTTCGCAATGTGATGGATAAGGATCTCCAGCGGATGCAAAGCGTTTTGGAATGCCGTGAAAAGAGATCAATAGGTGTGATTGGCGTCCTGTTTGTTTCCAGCTATTTTTGACACTGTTTACTAAGGAATGAATATAAGCAGGATGCGTATGATAATGTTCTACCGGGGTGATAGTGACGGCAGAAGAAATTTTCTTTAAGGCTTTTTCAATGTGGTCAAAACTGGATGCCGTTGTTGTATGCGAATACTGTGGGAAAAGAGGTAACGCAATCACTTGACTTACTTTCTGGGCGTGTAAGTTTTTTAATCCTTGAAGAATAGAAGGATTGCCATAATTCATTCCAATTTCAACTGGCGTAGCGCCTAAAGTTTGCTGCAAGCGAGATGCCATATTTTGCATATGTACTCGCATGGGCGAACCATCACTTGTCCAAATCTTTTTATATAATGCAACCGATTTTTTGGGGCGCAGTGTTAAAACCAGGCCATAAAGAATAGGTAACCAGATAAATCGCGGTAATTGCACCACGCGTTTATCCGATAAAAATTCACGTAAATAACGACGAACGGCCGATTTGGTCGGCGCATCTGGAGTGCCGGTATTGGTGAGAAGAACGCCGATTTTTGACATTATACTTTTCTCTTATAACCTAAGGCGGCTAATCTTGTTTCTAAACTGGGATGCGTAGAAAAAAGATCATTAAGCGAGGCAAGGGAAGCAATACCCGCTTGCGTGGGGTCAAAAATATAAGCTTCTCGTCGGACATTTTCATGCGGTGTGTTTTGATAAGCGGCATTGTAGGTGTCGTGATGCTTTGTATGATCATCGCTGATTTTCATCAATGCAGAGGCTAAGGGCTCGTTAGTACGCATCAACTCAACTGATCCGGCGTCCGCCATTAATTCACGGGTGCGGCTAAGATAAAGCAATAATAAGATGCTAACGACAGGTAATAAATAACGCACAATCATAATAATGGTGAGTAACCCATTGGACCGATTTTCTCGTTTGGATGAAAAAATGGCATTATAAAATAGCATATCTAATACCATGATGGTGATATTAGCCAACAATGAAGCGGTAAGCGTTAATTTGATATCCAGATGGCGGATGTGACTTAATTCATGTGCCATTACCGCTTGTATTTCATCGCGGTTCAATTTGTCCATTAAACCACGAGTGATGGCGACCATCGCTGATTTTTCACTGTAGCCACTGGCAAACGCATTCATATAGTCGGCATTGATGATAAAAACTTTTGGCATGTAGCGAAGGCCTGCGGCTATCTTCATTTCTTCGACCAAATTATAAAATTGTTTTTCTCTCAAATTTTGAGCGGTATCAGGGGTGATTTCGTGATAATCCGTGCCTAGCAACATGAGTTTGTCGTACATCGCATAGCTGACATATAAACAAATGGCTGCAATGGCAAACATCACAACGGTGGCAAGAGGGAATAACTGAAAACTAAGAAAACCATGAAAAAGTTGAGATAGGGTAGCGTGAGGATAAGCGTTCGAGTCTACATACAGATCGACTAATAGCCCAATGGAGCAATAGATCAAGAAAAACAATCCAATAATAAAATACGTACGGGTGGTGTTTTTTCTTAAGGTGTTACGCCAGTCTGCAGGGGAGCTGGCGTAGTGATCTAGATTGTTAGACATAAGTTTCTATTAATTATAATTTGACGGTATAAGATTCTTTTTCTGCGACAGCTTGTTCGCTCAATTGCCAATAGGGAAAATCAAAATCTATTTTGCTATGAAAGGTTGAAACAATGGCATTTGCAGGAAAAGATTTTTTATTGGCATTATAGATTTCAATACTGTCATTATAGGATTGCTTTGCATAAGCTAATTTATTTTCAGTGCTCACAATTTCTTCTTGCAGCTGTAAGCAATTTTGATTCGCTTTCAGGTCGGGATATTGCTCAAAGACCAAATTCAAATTCGATGCGATCTTGGAGATTTGATTTTCTGCATCGATTCTGCCTTTTTCATCCCCGTTCGACTTGGCTTGCTGCGCTTGGTTACGCAATGAAACCACATCTTTTAAAGTGGTTTTTTCATAATCCATATATTTTTTTACAACATTAATTAAGGATTCAAATACTTTAAATCGGCGATCTAATTGAATATCAATTTGCTTTTGATTATTCCGAATGGCTTCAATCTGAGAAATTAAGCGGTTGTAAGTCAAAATCACAAAACCGACGACAACAGCAATAATGATTAAGAGAATAATACCCATGGTGTATTCCTTTTATTAAATTCGCCCCACATCATATCGCATAAACAGGCGGTCGATCCAGAGCTTGCTGATCTTATCTAATACACTATTTTGCAGATGGCGTGCATCAATATGATCAATATCGATTAATTCCAGAGGCTGGTCTTGCCATGAACAAGCAAAAACAGCTTTAGTGCGCTGACCTGTTTCAGGATCAATCTGCCATTGTAAACATTGTGCGCAAACCCCTTTTAACATGCACTGCATGTTGCCATAGACAGATCCAAATACCTTAGGGTCTTTGAGTAAAAGGGTTTTGAGTTGATTTTTTCTAGCCGCTTGGAATTGACGCAGCATTTCTGTGTTGCCTACCACAAATACACGATCCACATCTTCCAGGGAAATCGCTTTGGCGTTCGTCACCAGTGGGGTGATCATATCCGTCCCGGACAAAGCTAAATCTTGCGGACGATTCGGTTGAATCAAATCGCCTTTAGCCGTTTGCCAACAAATCATATCGGTGGCGTTTTCTAATTGCGGCTGGCAAAACACATCTTCTTTGTGATGTAAATGAGCCAAATAAATAACGCGGTTACCGGATGCGCGTAAAGCGGTACCATAGTTGCGAACAAAAGGAAAACTGGATGCATTACCTATGATTAATACGGTTTCATGTGCAGATGGAATTTTTGAGCGTACACCGGTTGGTCCCATCAAAGAAACCAGCTCACCAGGTTTTAAGAGGGCACAAAGTTTGGCCGTGGTGGTATTTTCCAACACGATAAAAGTTAAGCTGCCATGAAGAGGATCGCATTCAGCCGCGACTAAAGCCAACGGTTCCATTTGTAATAAAGTGCCATCGACTTGAGGAGCCAAGGTTTCAAAATTTTGTAAACGATAAAATTGTCCGGGTTTGAAATGCTTTGCAGCTAATGGCGCGTGAAGGGTTAATTCAATAATGTGAGGCGTTTGTCGTTTAATGGATACCACGTGCGCACTAAATAAATGTTCCATTTGTTTTGCAAAAGCTTCATAGGCATCGTTATCACCGACTTGTCCAAGTTTATTTCGTAAGACTTTTAAGATTTTAGGATAAGTGCGCATTCCTGATGCGATGGCTTTTACCACACTGCCGTGAAACACCGGGTGAGTATCACCAATTAAGCTAACGCGGCGGTCATGTTTTTGATAAGAAGTGAAAGGCCCAAATTGTGGATCTTTGCAATGTTCTACACCGTGCGCGACAGCAAGTTCACCTTCTTCATCTTCATAATGTTGATATTGCAAATTCAAACGATTAAAGGTGCCTTTATATTCGAATTCATATGCGGTATTGGGTTGTGTGCCGGTTGCAACAAGAATGGAGCGCGCGGGGAGCCTTATTTCTTCAGTGGTGCTGATCCACTCATTTGCCGCATTTTTTATTCGTTTATGGCAAACCAATACTTCTGAATGACCGTACTCATTTAAATCAACAGCAATAGGTTCTAATCCTTCAATATAGTAAATGCCTTCTTCTAGGGCTTTTTTTAATTCTTCATGGTTATGAATATAAGCAGGGGATTCTTGCATCGATCGTCTATAAGCAATGCTGACACCGCCCCATTCACGCGCAAGTTGTATCAAACGCGGTAATTGTTTTTCTGCTTTAGCACGTTGTCTTTCATTTCGTACGGCTTGTCCATGGCGTAAATATTCAGCCAATATTTCGCGTTCCGCCGGATCTAATGGCTGCAAAACGGCTTCTTCACCTTGTTCTGCGACTAACACTTCGTAACGTGCTAGAATTTTTTCGACTTGTGCAATGTAGTAAGCTTGTAATTCGGTTGCAGTATCAACACCGGTTAATCCGCCGCCGATAACAACAGCAGGTAAACGGATTTGTAAATTGGTCAAGCTGCTGGCTTTTGCTGCGTTACCCAATTGTAATGCCATTAAGAAATCATTCGCTTGACGCATACCGGGTGCCAAACTGCCTGGAATGGGCAAAGCGCGCGGCAATCCAGCGCCCACTGCCATAACGAAATGATCAAATCCCATTTGCCACACATCGTCAACGGTAATGGTTCCACCAAAGCGCACGCCGCCAAAGACTTGAAAATAAGGGCGGCGCATCAGCGTGAGGTAAATCAACTTAAGAAAATTCTTATCCCAACGAACAGTGATACCATATTCAGCTACACCACCAAAACCTGCCATTAAGCGCTCATCAAGTGACTCTTTGAGTTCAGCAAATTGATAAATAGGATTTCGGATCAATTTTTCTGGCAGAGGTTCAATTTTCAATCCATCAAAACCAACGACAGCAAAGCCTTCTTGTAATAAATGATGGGCCAAAGTAAACCCAGCCGGTCCCATGCCAGCAATCATTACTTTCAAACCGTTATAAGGTTTCATCACCCATTGCGTTTGTCGAAGCGGATTCCAGCGGGTGAGTAAATCATAAATTTCCACGCCCCACGGTAAGTCTAATACATCCGTTAAGACGCGCGTTTCCACCTGAGGAATATTGACTGGTTCTTGTTTTTGGTAAATGCATGCTTTCATGCAATCGTTGCAAATACGATGCCCAGTAGCGGGGCACATGGGGTTGTCCACCATTACCATGGCGAGGGAGGCAAGCGTATGACCCTCTTTTTTGAGTAAATGCATTTCGGAAATTTTTTCTTCCAGCGGACAGCCAGTCATGGTGACATCTAAGGGGTTTTTCTTTAATCCTTGCGCGGGGTCACCCTTTTTGACAGGGAAGCCTTTAGAGCAGAGATCCCCTTCATGGTCGTGACAGTAAATACAATAATTCACTTCATCTTGCACTTCGCGCGCACTCATACGAGGATCAGTCAGCTTAAATCCATCGCGTTCTCGCCACTTGGATTCAGGCACTTCTATGCGACCACATTTATCATGCTCAATGGGTACCGTTGGTACCAATTGGGCGTAATCAAGGCGTTCTGGCAAATGAAAACTGACCCATTTTGCGGCGGGATGGTTGGGATCGGCTAATACCCGGGTGCACCATTGCACGAGTTTTTCTATGTTTTGGGTTTGAGCATCGGGTTCGACAAGATATTGTGATCCCAGTAATGCTATTGCGAGTTCTTCATCGTCGGCTTTAACGGCTGCTTTTTTCAATTCGCTATCAAGCCAGTGGGTTAATTCGTGCAAAGGGGGAAAAGTGTCAACTTTTGCTAATTCTTTTTTGGCTCGCCGCAGGACGTAATATTTCTTGAAAACGGAAATAGGGTTGTTGGAGGTGGTTTGAGCTTGGCTGATGGCGAGCGCTTCGTCAATTTGGAATAAATCGGCGAGAAAATCCTCGAGGACGGTGGCGCAACTGATTAATAATTCGCTGGTTTCGATGGCGCCGATTTCCTCGCTGCCGGATCGGTAAGCGAGGAGTTTTTGATGCCAAATAGGGTTGATGCCTTTTAGTTTTGCTAAAAAGGCTTCATCTAGGTGGTTTAATCCTTCGGAGTGAAATAAAGACTCGTAGGTAAAACCGTGTAGTTGTAGGGGGGGATGTGTCGTCATTGGTATATGATAAGGGATTTTTGGGGAAAAACGTAGCCCGGCAAAAACGCTCTTTGTTTTTGCCGGGGTTGTAATAATAATCTCGGACACTTTTCTTGAAAGCCAGGTTGTTGGGTTGACAGCCCTCACCCCGACCCTCTCCCGCAACCACTTTCAGTTTTCTAACCGTCACCTGAGGGCGGGAGAGGGAGTCATTGTCTTAGCTAGAACAAAGAACTCCCTTGGTTATTAACTAACTTTCTACGATGAGAGGGTCTTTGCTCTAGCTAGGACAAAGGCTCCCTCTCCCGCCCTGTGAAGCAGAGTAAAAACTTTGACGTTGGTTGCGGGAGAGGGTCGGGGTGAGGGCTGTCAACCCAACAACCTGGCCGCAAGATTTGTGAGGTCGGATATAAAGAGCATAGAATGTAGCCTGGACACGCTTTTTGTGTCCAGGAACCATATGTTCCTGGACACAAAAAGCGTGTCCAGGCTACATTCGGGGATGACATTATGCAGTCGGCTTAATGCCTTGACCTGTTTTAGCCTCAAATTCTTTCAACTTGTTTTGATGGTCAAACAGCTTCATTTGATGGTTTTTAAACCGCTTCGCAAATTCATCATTAAATAATCGAGCTTCTTGTTCTTTTCGACGGGAAGCTGCAAATGGACTCGCATCGCTGATTTTTCGGCCCAGAGCGACGAAAGCGGTTGCGACAGTGTTACCTAAGCGATGAAAAGGCGCATCAGTGGCACGACTAGCTGAGACTGAAATGGTTTCACCACATTCTGATAAATGCTGTCCGGCTCGGTCCTTTTGATGGCGGATTTTACGCCAAAGGTGTTCAAACCATTCTGCGCAAGTGTGATATGTGTTTTCTAATGGACGGATCACGTGGAGACTAAGGAAGCGGGATAAACTGAAAGTCGATTTATTTTCGATTTGATTCGCTTCATCTTGAAAACGGTATATTTCATCTTCCAAATCTCGTTGCACTTTTAATTTGTCCCAACGAGATGACTTTATTTCATTGTCTTCTTTAGCAATGTTTTGTTCCAGTTGCGCCCAATTTTTCTCGCGTTCTTCTTGAATGACTTTATCCTGAAATTGAATGACGGCTTCGCGATAATCAGGGGCTTTTTGAAATGATTCTATGCGTTGTTTGTCTTTTGCCAGCCCATGGCTTTTTCTAAACTTATTCCAACCCCTTTTAAGATAATTAAACCAAAAATCATTCCAATGTTTTTTTTGCTCATCGTCATCAGCTTTTCTGTATTTAGCTGTTTGCCGATCTTCTTTGAGCTGTCCAAAATAGCGCTTCAAGTCTTCTTTAGAGAAGCCTTGTGCTTTTCGTTCTTTCAGTTTGGCTTTAATTTCTTCGGCTTGGTGTGGCATACCATCCCCTCGATCATAATTTGAGCATATCTTAGCATTTAAACCTTAAGGGAAACTTAGGAGAAAATTTTTAAATGATAATGATTCTCATTTGTAATTGACAACGCCCGCCGAAACTTATATCTTTGAGCGTCTAAGAAATGCTCAATCCAGTCGACGAGGAGTTAAGCCCTTTTATGGAACAATTTATCAATGCTTTGAATAGGTTAGCGGAATCCAACACGCCAGAAGCTCGGGAAAAGGCGCTTGTTGCTGTCTTTGGTGCGGTGCCAGATACCATCAAAAACAAGTCAAAAGAGACCAAAGAAAAACTTGTCGCATTGATTGAAAAGCAAAAAAAAGAAAGCAAAGAATCCTTTTATAACTCGGCAAACGCAGTTTGGATTGATGAAATCCCTCCATTAATCCTCGATAAGAAGCCAGAAGCCAAAAAGCGTCTTAAAAAATTATTGACTGATCTTATTCATCTTGAATATTTAACCAGCTGTCTTGAAACAGAAACCGAAGAAGAATTATTACTTCGCATTCGACAAGCTAAAAAGAAAAAAGATTTAGAAGATTTACAACAAGGAATGTCTGTTAGACATTTCCTGATTCCCTCCTTGGAAAATCGCTTAATCGAAGCAAGAAAACGCAAAGCATTAGAAAAGCCGCTTGAGATTAACAAAGAAATCAAAGCAAGAAGTGCTTATTTAGACAAAAAGAAAGTTGCTGATAAAGTCGCAACAGGGTTAAGCGCTGTGGTGAGTTCTTTAGGGGTGGGGTTAGTGGCGGGTATTGCGATGGTACTCGTTATGCCCCTCATTTGGCCGGGGATCGCATTAGGTTGGCTGATCGGATGGTTTTGCTTTTTTGCAGTAGCAGGTAGTGTGACAGAATTTTTTGTTTATAGAGGGAATGTCAGAACTTTTACTCGTCAAATGGTGCGAGGATTTTTTTTCCAAAGTATGGATGATCATATTTTTAATCGTGAAGCAGCTAAAAAATTATCGAATCCATATGCGCGTCGGCATCAGTTATCAGAAAATCAAAAAGAAGAAATTAAAAAAGAGTTTATTGTTGAAAGAATGGTGAAACGTATTTTGGCCGTGGCAGGCGCTATTCTTGCTATTGGTGCGGGCATTGGGTTTATGGGCCTGGCCTTTTCGCAAATCACAGAAGTGTTGGTTCTCTTTGGTCTGACGGTTGGTGGGACGGCTCTCATTGCGGCGCCATGGCTAATTGCGATTGTCGTTGGACCCATTTACGCCATCGTGATGTATGGCATGATTTATCAAGCCATTAAAACCAATCTTTTTTTAAGGATAATCGAAAAATTTAAAAGTTTATTTGAATACACGGTCAAAGAAGAAAATAAGGGGGGAGCAAAAACGGAGATAACGTATTCATTGCTCGATGCTGAATTTTGGCAGCTTGATAAAAGCGAGATTTTGAAACATCTTGGATTGTGTGCGCTGAAAGTATTAGGTATCGCTGCAATTATAGCGATAGCGGCCATCGCGACTCTTTTTACGGCTGGTGCTTGGTTTGAAAGCAGCATTGCTTTTTTCACAACCGCCTTATCTGTCACAAATGCTGTTGCAAATGGTATTGGTTATGGTGTGGGTCTGGTATTTTTAGCGATTAATAGCTGGTTTAGTTTAGATAAGAGTTTAGAAACCTTTGCCTCTTTTCTTCAATTAAAAGCTAAAAATGTCTGGCATTCTATTAAGAAGATATTTTCTAGCCCGGAAAATGTAGCTGAATTTTTAGTGAATAATATTCCTCTCTCAGTTCATATTACGGGTACGGCTTTTGTGGCAAGACAGGGTGGGGAAGCACCTTTGCTAAAAGGGATTAATAAAGATGCTGGGGCTGCATGTGAGGGTGGGTTAGAGTTGGCAGAAGATGCAGGCTCTAATGGATTGGAAGCGCACGTTCATCATTACGAACAACACATTCCTTTTCCACGCCTTGAACAATACACAGAGGGTGCGAAAAAGAAAGAAAAGCACAACCATGAGCATGCTAATTTATATCGTTCGGGGAAGAAGGGGTTTGTTAGTCTGTTGAGTCGGTTGGGTGTGTATGCGGAGTCGGGGAAGAAAGAGGGGGAGAGGGGGGGGTTAGTGGAGCCGGTACAATTACCAAGGGTAGGGATACGACCGAGAAGTGCGTAATTTCGTGTTTTCCCTCACCCTACCCTCTCCCGCAACTACCTTTAGTTTTCTAACCAGCACTGAGGGCGGGAGAGGGAGCGTCGTAGCATATACCTTAGTTACACTTAATGTTATCTGTAAAAATTAAATGTGGTAAGTAAACAGCAATCGGAAATGCAGCTTGCATAGCTACAACGTCCCCTCTCCCGCCCTATGAAGTTTGTAAAAAATCAGTCAGTGGTTGCGGGAGAGGGTAGGGTGAGGGCTGGTGACGAAACCTTTTAACCCGCCAACTTCTTCTTCAACAACTCATTCAACTGCGCTGGATTTAACTTCCCACCCGATAACTTCATCGCTTGCCCGACAAAGTAGCCAAAGAGCTTGTCTTTACCGCTACGATAATCTGCAACTTGCTCAGGATTAGCAGCAATCATTTCATCAATCAGTTTTTCAATCGCACCCGTATCGCTGACTTGTTTTAATCCGCGTTTTTCAATGATTTCATCCACGTCACCTTCTTTATTCCATAAGGCTTCAAAGATGGTTTTAGCGATTTTGCCTGAAATGGTATCATCAGCAATACGAGAAATAAGTTTGCCAAGTTGTGCATGATTAATCGGGCTGTCAGTCAACTCCAAGCCGGCTTTGTTCAAGGCGCCAAATAATTCACTGATCATCCAATTCGCCGCTAATTTAGGGTGATTACCAGAAGATTTGACGACGTTTTCATAATAGTCGGCTGTTTCTTTACTGGAAATTAAAATGCTGGCGTCATAAGCGCTCAATTCGTATTGTTCCATAAAGCGCTGACGTTTTTGTTGTGGTAATTCCGGCAGTTCATTGCGTACTTTCTCAATTAATTGATCACTGATCAACAGGGGTAATAAATCGGGGTCTGGGAAGTAGCGGTAATCATTCGCTTCTTCTTTGCTGCGCATGGGACGCGTTTCATTATTGTTCGGATCATACAAGCGAGTTTCTTGTGTAATGCGGCCGCCACTTTCCAATACATTAATTTGACGCTCTATCTCGAAGTTAATCGCGCGTTCTACATAACGGAATGAGTTAATATTTTTTAATTCGGTTCGCGTACCAAGCTTGGATTCCCCTTTGGGGCGAATAGAAACGTTAGCATCGCAGCGGAATGAACCTTCTTGCATGTTGCCATCACAAATACCTAAGTAACGTACCAAGGTGTGCACTGTTTTTAAATAAGCAACCGCTTCTTTGGCAGAGCGCATGTCTGGCTCGGATACAATTTCTAATAAAGGTGTGCCAGCGCGATTTAAATCAATGCCGCTTAATCCATGAAAATCTTCATGTAAAGATTTGCCAGCATCTTCTTCAAGATGTGCGCGAGTGATGTTGATGCGTTTTGTACTGCCATCATCTAATGTCACATCCAAGTGGCCTTTGTAAACCACTGGTAATTCATATTGGCTAATTTGATAGCCTTTGGGTAAGTCTGGATAAAAATAATTTTTACGCGCAAATACGGACTTTTTGGCAATTTCAGAATTTGAGCCAAGACCAAATCGAATAGCCATTTCAACCGCATTTTCATTTAACACAGGTAAAACACCAGGCAGCCCCAAATCAATCGCGCAAGCTTGGGTGTTGGGTTCTGCGCCAAATTGAATAGAAGCCCCCGAAAATATTTTACTCTGTGTGGCTAATTGCGCGTGAATTTCAAGACCAATGACAACTTCCCATTCCATCTTAAAATCCCTCCGGTGTTCGTTTATGCCAATCGGTGACACGTTGGTACTGATGTGCAACATTCAATAGTTTTGCTTCACCAAATAAGTTACCGATTAATTGCATGCCAATGGGTAAGTGGTTAACAAAACCGGCAGGTAAAGAAATACCAGGCAAACCAGCCAAATTAACGGCGATCGTGTAAATGTCTGCCAAATACATGCTAATAGGGTCTTTCATTTTTTCGCCAAATTTAAAAGCGGGTGTTGGAGTAGTGGGGGAGATAATGACGTCCACGTTTTTAAATGCATTAACAAAATCATCGCGTATTAAGCGGCGAATTTTTTGTGCTTTTAGATAATAAGCATCATAGTAACCGGCAGATAATACATAAGTGCCAATCATAATACGTCGTTTGACTTCCGCACCAAATCCCTCGCTGCGAGAGCGTTTGTATAAATCTTGCAAATCAATAGGATCTTTGCAACGGTAGCCGTATCGAACCCCATCGTATCTCGCCAGATTAGAAGAGCATTCTGCTGGCGCAATCACATAATAAGCGGGCGCCGCCAACGAAGTGTTTGGCAAGCTGATTTCTTGAATTTTTGCACCCATTTTTTCATATTCTTTAACGGCAGCTTCAATTGCGCTTGCCACATCCGAACTTAATCCATTGCTAAAATATTCTTTAGGTAAACCAATGCGCAATCCGCTGATGGAATCATTGAGAGTGGCCAGATAATTGGGTACAGGCTGATTAACGGAGGTGGAGTCTTTTTCATCAAAGCCTGCCATTGCATTTAAAAGCATCGCAACATCTTCTGCTGTTTTAGCAAAAGGACCGCCTTGGTCTAAGCTTGAAGCATTACAAGAACCTTTATCTGGTATTTTAGGTGCAGTACGTGCTGCTTTAGAACAAGCGCCCCTCTCACAGGCATTCCCATTGCTCAAAAGGATATTTTTTGTACCGA
>Ga0207143_1071_pt1 | contig 13469 bp, 15 predicted proteins | sample Alteio_BWMinHeat_3_FD_153566 | JGI IMG/M metagenome (GOLD analysis project Ga0207143, IMG submission 153566) | Enriched cells from forest soil in Barre Woods Harvard Forest LTER site, Petersham, Massachusetts, United States -... | ecosystem: Environmental > Terrestrial > Soil > Temperate forest >... | reverse complement strand
CGCTCAATCCGCAATTGTCGGCGGACTTTGATTATTCTTTTGGCGTCAGTTATGTGAGTATAAATTCTAAAGCTAAGATGATTTTGACTAGTAAGGATGTGTATTTGAATTTGGCCAGCAATCCGTTTGTGGATAACCTTATGGCGACGCTCAGCCCTGACAATAAGTCTGGTTGGCTAAAAGTTAACTTAGACGAGCTGACAAAACTTTCCCCGTCTAGCAGCACCCCGATGTCCAACGCGGATATTTTAAAGAGCAATAAAGATTTACAGGATATAGCCGATAAATACTCTTCCAAAATTTTGCTCATCGATAAATATTTGGGCAAAGACACCATTCACGGGATCCAGGCTTTGCATTATGCCAATAAAATTGACCGCGCGGTGCTAAAAACTATGGCCCACGAAGTGGTGGACCAATTCGTCCAGTCTTCGGTTGACCATGGTTCAATGAAAAAAGACGACCAGAGCGTGACCGTGCAAGTTATGGATTTAGTTTTGGACTGTTTTATTGACCGAACCCAGGCCTCGGTGTTTGAAACCTGGATCGGCGTCCAAGACCACCAAATGCATAAATTTAAATATTCGGTTAGCGCGCCCTCCCTAATTTCTCTTGTGTCTTACGCGGCCAACCGCGGCGCCGAACTCAGTCAGGAAAAAGATCCGGTAAAAATCGCCGACGCCATTTTAAAGAATATTGATTTTGACGGGGTGTTGAGCGATGAAGAAGTTTATTATGACTTAGGCAAGACCCAAACCTTAAACTTGCCGAATAGTTCAGTTGATTTAGTGCAAAAGTTACAAGACCTGCAAAAACAGCAGGCTGTCATGATGCCGGCTACCGGCACGCCGCCAACCCTGCCCAATCACTAATTTTAAAAACCAGCCTGTGAACCAGGCTGGTTTTTTGATATACTGAGAGTGTATTATTCATATATCAAAATGCAAATTGCGATTTTTGGTTTGGGAAAAATGGGCAGCCAGATTGCTCGAAGACTTCACGACAAAGGCTTCGATGTCTTGGCTTGGAACCGGTCGGAAGTACCGCGCGATGAAGCTGCTAAGACCGGAGTAAAGGTTTTTGCCGAGGTTCATGAACTCGTTGAGAATTTTTCTCACCAGCCTCGCGTGTTTTGGCTTATGCTTTTACAAGAGGTCGAAGAAGAATTTTTGCAAAATCAGTTGAGTCCGTATTTACAGGCTGGTGATATTGTTATTGATGGCGCTAACAATTTTTATAAAGTATCACAAAAGCGCGCCAATGAGTTAAAAGCTAAAGGAGTTGTATATTACGATGCTGGTGTCAGTGGGGGAGTTTGGGGCTACGAAAACGGTTTTGGTCTTATGGTTGGTGGGCCAAAAGAACAGTGGCCGGTAGTTGAGCCGATTTTTAAAGTACTATCGTCCGGACAAAATTACGGACTCGTAGGCAAAAACGGCGCCGGGCATTTTGTTAAAATGGTCCATAACGGCATTGAATATGGGATGATGGAAGCCATTGCCGAAGGCTACGCTATTATGCAGGCTTCGGAGTTTAATTTGGACTTAGCTGAAGTTACCAAGATTTATCAAGAAGGCACCGTGATTCGCAGCTGGCTTATAGATTTAATGAAAAATATTTTTGACCACGAAGACGTGCAAGCAACTTCTGGTTATATTCACCAACTTGGGGAAGGAAAATGGACGGTAGAGGTTGCTCGTGAACTCGGTATTGACGCTCGTGTTATAGAAGATGCTGTTAAAGTCCGCGATGAGTCATCTGACAAAAAAAATCAGCAGAAATTTTCCAATAAAATCGTGGCCTTGCTTCGCAAACAATTCGGCGGCCATGGAGTGCAAAAAAATAATTTTGGATCATACAAAAAAACCGCCTAGCTTGGAGGTGGTTTTTTTGTAAAGTTTAGATTAGGCTTTTGACCATTTTATCAAACTGTTCGGGATACTGGACGGCGAGTTCGGCCAGCATTTTGCGGTTGATTTGGATATTTTGTTTTTTTAAGATTCCCGCGAATCTGCTCCAGGTGGTGCCATTGTCGCGGAGGGCGGCGTTGGTTCTAATAAGCCATAGCGCGCGGAAGTCGCGTTTGCGGTTGCGCCGGTCACGGTAGGCGTAAGAATCGGCTTTTAATAAGGCTTGGCGGGCAAAAACAAAATTAGTAGAGCGGCGGTTGTCAAAACCTTTGGCCCGTTTGAGTAAATTTTTTCTGCGCTTGTTGGCGGCAACGCCGCGTTTGATGCGTGTCATAGTGAAGTAGTAAGTAGTAAGTTGGTAGGTAGTAAGTTAACTTAGAACTTACAACTCTACAACTTACAATTGATTAATTACTTGTAAGGTATCAAGCTTTTGAGCTTGTTGTGTGATTTGTGCAGGACTAAATCGCGGCGCTTGTTCGTGGTAACTTTGCCGGGTTCGCGGGAGTTAAAATGGTCTTGGCCGGCGCTGCGGGCAATAAGCTTGCCGCGCTTGGTTTTCTTGATCCGCTTGGCGGTATAAGAAAAATTAAATGTTTCGTTGACGATTTTAGGATTCACCGTCGTTTTTTGGCTAATGAAGCGCTGCCAAACCCTGTCCGGACTGTAATAGGCGGCGTAAGCCGCATAAGCGCCACCGACCAAAATAATTAAAACTACCCCCAAAATAAGCCAAAGTTTTGATTTGCTCTTGGGCGGCTCTCCTGTGGGCATTGGCTCCATCTGAGCAGGCATTGAAGAATCAGGCGGCGTAACCATAGAAGCTCCAGGCATATTGGTTGATTGATCCATAATTTTGGTTTAAAATTCTTGCCCTAAGTATAGCAAAAATAGTCTAAAAAACAAATGATAAGCCGACCAAATTCCGTTTCGACTATTTATAATTGTTACGCCTATGGGGCCAAGGCAGCGCCGCCGCTAAAAGTGGTGGCAACAGCATTGATTATTACGTAAGACAAAATTATAAGCACAACCCCAATTAACGCGTTAATAATAGTGCCCCGGGCTTTTTCTGCGCTTTCTTCGTTGCCAGCGGAAATTATATACCAAAACCCGCCAATAATCACAAACAATACAGCCAAGCTAAAAGCAAACCCAAGTAGCCAATTTATTATTTGGGCTATCGTTCCGTTAACCAAAACTGTGGGGTCATTAGACGGCGCTCCACAGGCCAGGCCATCGGGACAAGGAAAACTCGGCTGCAAGGCCAAAGCTGACCGGCCCGGACCCAGCCCTAAAATCACAATAACAACTACTAACAAATATTGTTCAAATTTTTTCTTCATAAATATTGACTCCCTATTGTGTATAACGCTTAAATAATCTTTTTGTTAAACTCCCAATAACAAAAAACCCTTATTTTAAGAGTTATCTTTAAATTAAAACCTACTCCCCCGCTAGCCGCCAGAGTCAACTCTTTATTCTCCAAACGGCATGCCGAGCATAAGCTGACTGTCCCCAGACAATGCGGTTTCGACATCGGTAAATATAAACCCTGCAGCCAAAAACTGGGCGGCCGAATAAAACGGATGCTTTAATCCGGCGCTCACCAAATACACGGTAGGATCTGAAGGAAACAAAATTAAACTACCCTCGGGATGACGGGCAGGTAAATTAGTAGATGCTCCCAAAACTTTTGGAACGACCGCGGAATTTAAATTCAGCGGATAAGAAAATCCTCCGCCAGTAACATTTACGGTTGGCGTAGCCGCGGCCACTGGCTGGGGCTTAGGGCTGTCCTGATGTTCTACTCCCTCAGAACTTATGCTAAAAATTAATTGCTGTTCAGGTTCATTATTCCCGGCTTTATCGGTAGAAAAAAACTTTAGTAAATGAGGTCCGGCGGTATTAATAACCTGGGGCGATGATTTGTCATAAATTACATAATCCCCGCCGTCTATACTATAATAAATTTCAAAAATTCCCGAGGTTTGATCTTCCCGTTCAGTAATTATTGGATCCACTGCAGCAAACTTTATTTGCGCCTTATTTTTATACCCACCACTGCCATCGGTATCTCCAATAATTTCTGGCGTGGTAGTCGGGCTCGCTACATCTAAACTCTGACTGAAGCTTAAAACTGCCGACGGACTTAGCTCCGTCTCAAATACTCCGTCACCGTCTTTATCTAAAGACAGGCTTACTAAATCATTATTTATGTTTACCTTGCCTGACAGCGCGCTGGTGATCGGGATATTAATGAACAGCATAAAATTACCAAGACTGTCACCGTCTTGTTTAGCCGCTTTAAAAATAAGCATGCCTTTGTCGGTTCCTCTAAAATTGGTTTTATAAATTTGACCTTGATCGCTGGGCAAAAAAATAAATTTTTTCTCACCCCAAATTTGGTAGTCCGCGCCGGGAATCTTATTTTGGATGCTGCCGTCCTGGGCTAGACCGGCTTGATTGCCGTTTTGATCGATGATATTTAGAGAAGCCAAGCTGTGCCACTCCCACCAATGACCTTTGAGCTTACATAAATCAACATTGGAATTAAAATCATTTTGAGTTTTTATTTTATCGCCAACCGCAAGATTGCTTCCCGAAATAATATTAACCACCTTCTGACGAATACCATCAGCGCTCAACATCTTGCCGTGGTCCGCGTTTATGGCGTAAAATTTATGATCATCATTGGCCGGTATGCTAGAAGCACTAACCAAAGGCACGGTGCCGTCTCCCGTAACGCTGCTGACCGTGCTAATTACGTTGGCCATTGACCGTTTAATAAAATTGACTTTGCTGATGGTACTCATTTTACAGCCTAAAACACTGTAAACATCCACGCCCAAAGAGCGCAAGTCTAGGTTATCAAAATCGGCAGTATGCAAGTTGTCGGCACTAATAAAGCCCTGGGCGTTAGCCCACTGTCCATTCTTTAAAAAATCTTCTGCGCCGCTATGATCAAAATTTCTAGTTATAGGACCCTGGCCTGGCTGAGATGTATCTATGCTGGAGAAATAACTGCCGGCGGTGTCGTAATATTTCTGAGTCGGGGCTAAATCATAAATGACAGGAAAATTTTGGGAAATCTTTTTCATTTCTCCGTCCGCCAACCAAGGGATGCCAAAGTTGTCGCCTTGCATTAATACCTTAAGCGCTTTAGGGGCACCTAAATTTGGGACGCCAACCATTACCAACTTATTAATATGATGATCACTCAAATGGTCCGCCACATATTTTTTCACCAATAACCCGCCAGTACTATGAGCAATAATATCTATTTTGTCCGAGCCAGTTTGGTCTAAAATCTGATCAATTTTAGATTTCAACAAATCCGCGACTGTGTCCGAACCAAAAATTTTCCCACTCACCCCATAGCGCCAATCGTAAGGAAAAGTGAATAGATTGTTATTCTCGAAATATTCTTGATTTTTGAATTCTTTGATAAGGCCATCTGAATAATCAAATAAATTATCGGGATTAATAACAATATCAGAAGTATTGATAGTGTTATCCAAGGGATTCAGACTTGTATTAAAGCTTAAAGGATCCATAAATTCATCTCCAACATCCTTTAGCGCTCTACCCAGATCTAACCATAACCTTTCAGCGGTTTTATTTAAATTGGTTCCTAGTACCCCGGGAATAATTAAAACTGGGGTTTTAAAGTCGCTTTGAGATTTTGTTAGAACTTCGGCTTTTATATCGTAACCATCGGCTATCGATCCATGATCTCCAGCCCAAGTATAAGGTCCTGCATTGGGCATCGGATTTTGATTTGAAGCCAAAAAAGAAAGTCCGGAGGGATAGCCGACCCCCTGACCATAATATACTCCAAAACCAGTTAATGGAGATTGTCTTAAATTACAACCCGCAACAAAAGGAAACACAAAACTAACTTTTTTAGACTGCTCAGTTAGTTTGGAATTATCGACAGGATTTGACCAGTTAAAAGTATCGTGATTGCAGGAATACCAAGCAGTATAAGACGGAAAAATCCCCCCTCCAGATACCCATAAGTTAACGCGGTCTATATATTGATCAGTGGTTGTAGTAGCAAAAACTCCCGGGGCATCAAACAACAAAGGCTGGAATGTTTGCGGTATGACCGTAAAATTTGATCTATCTATAGTCCAACTAATCTCTTGGCTATGACCCGGCAAATAAAGCTCACCATTAGATTGATCTTGAACATAATATTGGCTGCTTGCTAATACTTTAGAAGCAGCAAGTAATAAAAATATCAAAATAAATGCTTTATCGCGATACTTAGCCATAAGTTATGGAAATCTTATATTAACAAAAGTAATTAGATAGAAAATAAATCCGGCAATTATGCACAATATCAATGAGCAAAATACAGCGAGATAGTAAAAAAAGTTTTTTTTGAGATTTTTACTATTTGTTATTAAAGTAATAAAAATTAAGGCCGATGCTAATAATTGAATAAAAACCAACAATTTATAGACTAAATTTGGGGTATGCTCAGTAAAAAAATTTATCACCAGAGGTCTAGGATTATTACTATTTTGCAAGAATATATAGACAAAATTACTTATCAACTGAAAAAATAATTCGGGAATCACAAAAATCATTGCTAGTATCCCCAACCAAACTTTTTGCCTCTTGGACATAAAATCTCCAAAAAAAATCCGCCCTTGGCGGATTTTTAAAAATCTCTATTTAATAATATCTTTATTTCTTATAGCGACTTCGCTTTTTTCTATTATAGCACCGGTAAAATTCTTGTCAAATAAACTTTTGACAACTTTTTGAATTACGGGCAAACTAGAATTAGAATTGAGGTGGGCTAATGAAAGGCAAGGACGTATTGTGCGGCAGTGCAATTTGCGCAGAAAATCATAGTCGCGCTCTGCACCTTAGCAACGGCACATACTTCTATGCCGTTGTCCAAGGAAAACGCTGGATCTGCAGACGATTACCTGGGGGATTCGTCCTCCACCGACCCCTGCACGAAGGCCCAAAGTCGTGGAGCCCAGAGACACAACGAATCTGTGAGATTGAAATATATCAAGGTGAAGTTGCTTTTTAATCACCAAAGACACCTCCCTCCAGCCCGCGGCCATGTTGTCGCGGGCCTCTTTTATAAAAACAAAAGCCGGGCGGAAACGCATATGCGCGTCCGCCCGGTCTTGAATACTATTTGTTAAAAAGGCGACTTTTATTTTTACGGCAGATTTACAAATCCCTGGCCTTCAAACCCTCGGGCCGTGAATGTCTTGGTATCGCTGTCGCCATCTTTATCTGTAACGGTAACTTTCATTTGGCTGGCCATTTCCCACGGTACCGGGCACCCATCCGCGTAACCATCTTGCGGGCCATGGAAAAATCCATTTTTAGATAAACCTAAGCCCGTGGCCGGACCAGTCAGAGACCCGCAGGTATTTCCCGGAGCCGGCAGAAACTGCCAATCAATTGTCAGGTCCTTAGGATTAGCCGGAATCGTGGAAATTTGGTAGTTTGTAGGACTGTTGGGTTCCACGAAATCTTCTTTCACCGCGGTTATTTTAGGCATAAAATGCACGTTAACTTGGGCGTCCCCGACCCCAGAGGCTTGGGCCATAACTTTGGCGATCCCGGCATCGGCCGAACTTACCGAGACCGAGGCATTACCGCTTAAATCTGTTTTAACGTTTGAGGGACTCGGAGACAGCACGCCCAAGCTTGTGTTAAAGTTGACTTCCATTAACCCAAGCGGTGTTGTTAGGATAATGGGAGTTTGTGATCTGGGAATTCTTTGGGCATTTATAAACTTGGCCGGCCCAGTAACGCTAAAATTAGCCGTCACCGTGGAGGCCGCTATGCCATCTGCCAAGAGATGATCGGGATTGGCTTGGATTGTAGCTTTAAGACGATACACATCGCACTTCAAATCAAATTTAAACGGGGCAACTCCGGCCAGTGGTTGACCATCCGGACCTAAAAGAGTAACCTCCACTACTTTGGGCGCCGGTGGCGGGGCTCCTTGGGGCAAAATCACGTCGCCGCAAATATCGTCCGGCACTGTTACGGTATAGCCGCCCGACGCGTCTTTGCTCGCTGTCGTTTTATACTTAAGTCCGGTCGTGCCGTCATACTGCATATAAGATCCAGCCCCACCCTGCACCGCATGCCAACCATGCGCCCCAGCGTCATAAAAGACGGCAGTCACTGGTCCTGTTGGCGCTGTAAAATTACTCGGGACAGGAACGGAAACAGTACCACCTTCCGGCGTACCACTTTGGCTAGCCGAAGCTTTGGTATTTGTAGATGACTTACTTGCCTTATGCTTCATCCCTACTATAATCCCGCCCACAACCAGAAACAAAACTGCTGCGGTCCAAACAATACCTTTAAAGGAAATTGCACCTTTTGAGTTCATATAATTATGGTTAGTTAAATGAGATATTTTTCTATTGCTTAATTATGGCAGTTTTAGGAAGCTAGTCAAGTCGCAGGCTGACCCACAAATGTCGGCTGGCCGTGGTTTTGTGGGGATGCCAAAGGTCCAAAAGTTTTTGAAGTTTTTTATGATGCCGTTTGGCGTCTATCTTATACATTTTTTTTAAACCGTTGCGCAGGCCTAAGTCGCCCAAGCTGAACACGTTGGGCCGCGCCAAGCTAAACATTAAAAACATTTCCGCGGTCCAGCGGCCAATGCCTTTGATTTTTGTCAGACTGACGATGATTTCCTCATCGTCCAGATTTTTCATCTTGCGAAAATCCAGGCTCCCCCGCTCCACCGCCCGCGCGATATTCTTTATATAGGAAATTTTTTGAAAAGATAATCCGGCCCGACGCAATTTAACATCAGATAATTTTAATACCTGGGCAGGCTTGGGAAACTTTCCCCCGAATAAACTCCGAAATCTTTTTTCTATAGTGTCCGCCGCCTTGCCCGAAAGCTGCTGATTAATAATTGCGACCACCAAAGATTCAAAATGGTTTTTGCGCGGCCGTAACGGCTCCACCTTGGCGCGTTTAATTACCCCGGCCATAATGGGGTCAACTTTGGAAAGATGTAATAAAGACTTTTTATGGCTATTATTCATGTTATAAAAATTTACTAAATTACTAAGGGGAACCGAAAAAACAAACATCCGATTCCCCTTCGCTTCCGCAAGCGGCCGAGAGCTACCCCGGCGCGCCGTACGGAATATTGTCCATCAAGCCCAGCACCCCATGATTGGGGCACCTTCCGACCGTCCAACGGCAAGCGATTTCGGTCCGAAACGCCGTTACGTCGTCCGCACCGCACAGCGAGATGTGGTTGCAGGCAACCACATTATCTCCAAAGTGCAAACAGCGGTCCATAAGTAAGCCGTGCGTCTGTGCGATGCGGCACACGTCCTCCACATCAGCCCGCCCGGCTGTTACCCATATCGTCATAGGTCCTCTCCTTAATTCCCAAGCCTGGGCTTGGTATATCCCTTATTCTAGACAAAATAAATTTTAAGTCAAACAAAAAACGGCCTTAGGCCGAATGGGCTTTTGGGAGAAGCCGGCGCGGGTTACCGATGTTGCACGGTCCCGCCGCTTCTCCCATAGCATTTGTGTCATGGCTTGACCCTCAATGGCAGCAGGCAGGGACCGGAGCCCCAGCTGGCGCAAATGATTGACGATCGAACCGCTTTAATCGCCAAGGTCAGTTTGGATCGCCCGCCGAAAGCAGGGATCCCGAAATGAAACTCAGACTCCTGGTAAGCCGGCAGCCGTACCACCACAATCCCATTTTCATAGAATCGTGGCAGGCTTAGAATCCGAGGCGGACTGTGCACTGACAACTCCATCCCCTTGAACTCCCCGCCCCCTCTCGGCGCGGCGACGATTACGTAAGCGTAGCCGAGGTCGGTTTTGACCTGAAGCAAAATTTTACTACTTAGGCTGTTGGTTGCTCCGCTAAGCTTACCGACGATGGCAAACAAAACTAAGAGCGCCAAAGCCGCTGCGACAACGTAAAAAAAATAACGCGACTTATATCTTGCCATGATCCCTCCCGAGATCTATCCCCCTGTTGATGTCCAGGCTGCGCGCGCAGCCTAAAATTTACTAGATTGCTATACCCAACCCACTTTAAAAAATGGGCTCGGAATAGCGGGGGAAATACTCCTCCCCCGCGGGTCCCGAAGGGACCCGAATGGCACGCGTACGTCTGGCAACGGTACTTTGGTCGGCTGCACCGGCGGGGTAGAAAAAACCTTCGGGCCGTTGAAGAGCGAGTCGTGCATTAACTTCAGCAGCTTTTCCAACGCCTCATCGATTGGGTCGGCGGCCGTGAACTCAAAGTTCACCAGCCGGATGAACGGCATGAGAACTTGGAAGCCGGGAGTGACCAGGGGCATCTTACCCACGCTGAAGGCCTGGAACGCGATTTTTGTCCCGTTCGCATCGGGGACAAAGATAACGGCAATCCACTTCTGGCCGCCGAACTCCTGCAAAGTTACGAACTTCTCGGCCAGCTTGATGCCGAATGTGTCCATTGTAAGCCGGAATGCTTGCGGAGGATTCGGCGTACAAACAATCGTTATGCCGAATACGAGCCGGTCGTAATCCAGGGACATCGTCGGCACAACAGTAGCTTGCGGTTTGGGCGCGGCTTCTTGGGCCAGCCCGTTAACGGCGGCGAACAACACGAACAACAGCATGTGGCGTACCATATTGGTACCCCCTTTTTTTTGTGATTTACTAAATCTATCAAAAAAACAAACTTTTGCCTAGATTGATCCCGTTGGAAATTCTTACTCGCCCATCAAAAATCATTCATTGGAAAAGTAAAACTCTTGTTTAATGCCTTATTTAAAACCAATTTATTTCTAATGGGATTGACAAATTTATTTACCTATGATGTAATATCAAATAATAATATAGCAACTCAATAACAAAAAATCGGCATTTAACCGATTTTTTATTCTTTTCCCAATCCACTTTAAACAAAGCGGGGCTCGGAAGAGGGGGGGCAGGCGCGGCGGGATGGCCTGCCCCAGGCGATGACGCGATCACGTCGACTCAGTGGATGCGGGTCTCGAGTGGCGGAAGCGGAAAATTCAGCCACATCTCTCGCACCAGGTCGGTTGCGAGATCTTCGGGTTTATCTCCCCGCTTCAGATCGCGACTGAGCACAATAGGCTTGCCTGTGTGGGTTTCGCTAGTTGGGGTAATTATACGCGTCACGCGCGTATACATTGCATTGACGCGTAGCAATATTCCCCCATCTGGCGATCCCGACGCCGGCGGATGGATGAACGTGAGCCATCTCACCTCTTTCAGACGCGGGCGCTCGTCGTATTTACGGTAGATGGCATCGGTGAGACTATTTGCCAACTCCATCTGGTCTTGCGGGAGGGACTTGAAGTCCCACACCACGGTCAGACCGAGTGGAAGAGCGCTAATCTCCAGCGGTGCAGCAGGTAAAGGTTTTGGGTGGATCTGCTGACCCAACCCGGAAATGGCGAAGAACAATACAACCAACACCAGACGTGCCATAGGGTGGCACCTCCCTCTTTAGGATTTTGTTTAAATCTAACAAAAAAATCCAATTTTGCCTATTGACAAAATTATTTAGATATGCTATAATTATAACAACTTATTAAACGACTCGTAACTCATTTTTCAGCCCTTTTGTTCTGACCTTGAGATTCTCGGGTCAGAATTTTTTAAACCGATCAAACTTGATCGGTAAACTTACATGACTCCACAACACGACACTTTTGACGGGCTGGGCATTGCGCCTAAGCTCCTGGAAATCCTGGATAAGCTCCAATTTAAAACCCCGACGCCAATTCAACACCAATCCATCCCCACGGCCTTGGAAGGCAAAGACATAATGGGAATTGCCCAAACCGGCACGGGCAAGACCCTGGCTTTTGGCGTGCCCATGATCCAGCGCCTGGCCCAACATAAGGGCAAAGGCTTGGTCGTGTTACCGACGCGCGAATTGGCCGTACAGGTCGACGAATCGCTAAATAAAATCGGCCGGGGCCTTGGCCTTAAAACCGCCATCTTAATTGGCGGGGAAAACATGAACAAGCAAATCCGCCAGCTAAAAAACAACCCCCACATTATTATTGCCACGCCCGGCCGGCTAATTGACCACTTGGAACAAAAAACCGTGCGGCTGGACACGGTGGCGATTTTAGTACTAGATGAAGCCGACCGCATGCTGGACATGGGCTTTGCCCCTCAGATAAAAAAAATCTTGGCCACGGTGCCGGCCAAACGGCAAACCATGCTGTTTTCGGCGACCATGCCCCAGGAAATTATCCAAATTGCCAACTCTTACATGCAGCTGCCGGTTCGCGTGGAAGTAGCGCCGTCTGGCACAGCCGCTCAACTGGTGACCCAGGAACTATTTTTTGTGCACAAGCAGGACAAACCGCAGCTTTTACAAAAGCTCCTGGCGCAATACAAAGGTTCGGTCCTGGTCTTTTCACGCACCAAATTCGGCGCCAAAAAAATCGCCAGTCAAATCATACGCGCCGGCCACACCGCGGCCGAAATCCATTCAAACCGCAGCTTAAACCAAAGACTCGAGGCTTTAAACGGCTTTAAAGTCGGAAGATACCGCGTGTTAGTAGCCACTGATATTGCCGCGCGCGGCATAGACGTTGTCGGCATTGAACTGGTCATTAACTACGATTTGCCCGAACAGGCTGAAGATTACGTCCATCGTATTGGCCGCACTGGCCGGGCCGAGCACACTGGCCATGCCGTTTCGTTTGCCACGCCCGATCAAAAATTCGATGTCCGCGCCATTGAACGTTTGATTAAAAAACAGTTACCTGTGTCCGCGCTTCCGGCTTTACCCGCGCGCCAAGCGGACTTTGACCAGCCGTCTGGTTTTGGGCATTTCCGGACGCCCAACCGGCAGTCCCGCGACAATTTTGGCCGCCATGGGCAGTCACGGCCTTCGGAAACTCCGCGCCCATTGCGCTCGCGCTTTGCCCGCCATGGTGGCTCAAGCGGCGACGTCGCCCATCACGGCAAGCCACAGCGCCCAAAATCGCGCGGCAGTTTTAATTTTCGACCGGCCCGCGTCCCCCGCGGCATGCCCCAAGATCGATCATTTTAATTTAGAGCGTCAAATAATATCAAATTTAAAAACGCCTCGATAGTGAGGTGTTTTTATTATAAAAATTACGATAAATTAAATTGGGAGTTCTGATTTAAAGCAAACATATTGCTAGCATCATCGCCAACAAATTGCCGGACAATCCCCGAGGCTTCCAGCTGGCCCAAATACTCGGCGGTTTGGGTTTCATCAACCAGCAACAAATTGGTAATATCAGCCATGGTCGCGCCTTCGGGCTTTTGCAGCAGGTAGTTATAAATCTTTTCCATGTTCTCGGTAGCTACACGGGACTGCTCGGCTTTTTTTGTTTCTTTGGCCACAGATTGCCGACGCCAGACATATAAAACCAAACCAACGCCAAGCAGCGTCCAACAGCCTATTAAAGCAATTTTTACAATTTCATCACTAGTCATAAATCCTACCTCAATTATATCATTTTTCTAGCCAAAAGTACAGATTTTGCTTTAATTTTAGGCCTTTGCAGTTAA